>Ga0307372_10000118_pt1 | contig 126259 bp, 96 predicted proteins | sample OX1MG_FD_202533 | JGI IMG/M metagenome (GOLD analysis project Ga0307372, IMG submission 202533) | Soil microbial communities from Risofladan, Vaasa, Finland - OX-1 | ecosystem: Environmental > Terrestrial > Soil > Coastal area > Acid sulfate soil | place: Finland: Risofladan, Vaasa | collected... | reverse complement strand
GCACTCCGGCACTCCGGCACTCCGGCACTCCGGCACTCCGGCACTCCGGCACTCCGGCACTCCGGCACTCCGGCACTCCGGCACTCCGGCACTCCGGCACTCCGGCACTCCGGCACTCCGGCACTCCACCCGCTCCGGCGCTCCACCGCTCCACCGCTCCGCCGCTCCGCCGTCCACAACGAGCTTGGGATGACTGCCGCGGCCCCGACGCACCATCAGGCGGCGCGAGGGTCGGCGATGGCCCCGCCCCGATGACGATCGGCGCATCACGGTTGGTTCCCTGGCGGCACGTCGCGGCGTTGCTTTCGCCGGGCGTGGTGATAAGCGCCGCGCCCCACGGCATCTCCGCCAATTCGGGCCCAATCGAACCTCCTCCATCAATTGACTTGGGAGGGCGGCGATGAACGATCAACAACTGTTAATTCAATCGAAACGTCTTCGCGCGTTGCTCTGGTTGGCGGAAACGAGGCAGGAGGCAATCGCGGCAGGCGGCGGCCAGGTATCGGTGGGCCTGTCGCGAAGCGCGCTTCGCAGTGCCGGCATTGGCGATGATTTGCTGCGGAACCTCGAAGCCGACGGGTGGCTGCGCCCAACCGCTGCGGCGACCGCCATGCCGGTACGCGAAAAGGGGCGGAAAACGCAACGCGGCAAGCGCGCGCCCGCGGCAGCCTCGCACATTGCGCTTAGCGACCAAGGCGCCGCCCTGCTCCAAACTTGGCTGGCGAGTGGAGATCCATTGCAGCTTCGATCCTCGATCCTCGGCGCGCCATTGATGTCGCAACCCGAAAACGATCGCGGCGACTCGACGTGCGCCGCGGCGGCCGGGACCGGCCCTCGCGCCTTTTCCGTCGTTGAAATCCCCGTCTGGCGGGAAGCCGATGGCGACCTCTACTATGCCGGAACACTCGTGCTGCACGTCGGCAAGGGAGACATGGAGCGCGCACTCGTCCGTGCGTTCGCCGCCCAAAACTGGATCTGGATCATCGACGACCCACTGCGGCGCCGGCCCGGCGACTTCGCGGCGCGGCGTCGCACCGCGATCAGGCGCTTGAACCAGCGTCAGAAGGGAAAGGTGCGGATCGTGTTCTATTCGATCCGAGCTCACGGCAAAGTTGGCTGGTTCCCTGTTCCGCCAGCCAAGTGACACGATCGTGACACTTGGAAAATTCGTTCGATTCTCGATTGACCCGGCCAAGAACCTGATACAATCAACGCGGAGCCGGAGCGGCCGGTTCCGGCGATCATGTCGATCACGTTGAGACGTTCAAATTGAATGCAGGCGTTCTAGGGCTCGGCATTGGATGGCGCACGGCGAGAAATCGAACGAGTATTGAAACCGGATTGACTTGATACCCGGTGCTGCGAAAGACGCCCATGACAGAAGCAATCCTCAGCCACCCGCAAACAATCGGCAACAAATCGGCCGAAATCGTTCAGTCTTCGGCGCCAAACGTCGCTGACGCCATCCACGAACCGTCCAGGCGCACCCGATCATACTTCCAGCTTGCTTATCGCCAGTTCATTGCGACGGTGATGCGCGCAGCGCGCCGGCGCATGCATCGTGGCAACTGGAAAGGCGCTTGCGCCCTGTTGCGGTTAGCGGGGCGCTGTCATAGGGATCCGCGTTTGTTGGCTCGGCTTGGGTACGCGGCGATCAGGGCGGACGATCATCCGCTTGCAATTGTCAACTTGCGCGCCGCAGCGTCGTTGTCCCCAGGAAGGGCCCAATACCATGTCCGTTTGGGAAGTGTGTACCTCGAACTCGGCTTTCCCGTCGAGGCGCGTGCGTGCGTGGATAGGGCGTTAGAAGCGGAACCGACGTCGCCACATCCTTACGTGCTCCTTGCGGAATTGTGCGCCGCGACCGGTGACCGTAAGTTACAACTTGAGCATCTGCAGAAAGCCCTAGCGTTGAGCCGGTCGCTTAGGGCGGTTTCGCAGGCACTCTTGCAGCTTGCCGAGGCCTACACAGATCGTGCGAGTCGGAAGGCAACGACTGACTGTTGCCTTCGCGCCGTTGCGATTCAGCCACAGTCGTCGCCGGCGTACCTGAAGCTCGCACTCGCCGGCTTTTACGACGACGTCGCGCATCCGCATGTTAAGGCAGCCGAGCAACTTTTGCGCGACCCGCGCGTATCGACGGAAGATAAGCGGAGCCTGCACTTCGCACTCGGCCTCGTGTACGACCAACACGCACGGTGGGACGAGGCGTTCTCGCACTTCCGGCGCGGTAATGCCCTTGCGCTTCGGGCGAGGACGTTTCGCAGCCGCGAACCAATTAACGATGCGAAGCGGCGGATTGCCGTGTTTACGGCCGCGCGAATAGAGGAGTTCGCGCGCCATGGCTCGAACACCACAGTGCCGATTTTCGTTATTGGGATGCCGCGGTCGGGGACGACGCTCATTGAGCAAATCCTTGATTCGCATAAGAAGGTCCACGGGCTTGGCGAGAGCATGGAACTTCTACAGATCACCCAGTGGCTTCCAGCGCGGCTATCGTGGACGCGGCGACCGTATCCCGAGTGCGCCGAATTCCTAGGCGCTGACTTGGTGCGGCAAATCTCCGACGACTTTCTTGCGAGGATGGTGGCCGCGGCGGCTGGCGCCCCGAGAGCGGTCACGAAGCGGCCGAATGATTTTTGGGAGGTCGGCCTGATACACATTCTGTTCCCCAAGGCGAAGATCATTCATTGCCGGCGCGACCCACGGGACACTTGCCTGTCTTGCTACATGCAGGACTTTAGGGGCATCGCCTTTGCGAGCCGTCTCGACCATCTAGCGTCCTACTATGCGCAGTATGAACGCATGATGCATCACTGGCGGTCGGTACTGAAACCAGGCATCATGTACGAGTTGCAATACGAACACTTGGTGCAGGATCCGGAAGGGGCTATCAATGCCGTTCTTCGGTTCTGCGAGCTGGAGCGCGATGAAAGCTGTTTTGAGTTTTTTAAGAACGATCGTGCGGTTCATACGGCGAGCACGTGGCAGGTGCGCCAGCCAATTTACCAGCATTCGGTCGGCCGCTGGCGGAATTACCGGCGATTTCTGCGGCCGCTGGGCCAACTAATTGTAGACCGGAAAGGGTGCGACGCCAACGCCCATGCGTAGATACCAATATCGCAATTCTGACGATCATTCTAAAGCACGGAGCTTTGACAATGCATAGCATCGCTACGTCCGGTACGGCACGGATCGCATCTCCCAATCGGCGACCGAAGTGGCCGCCGAGGGAAATCATGACCTACGGAATACTCGCGCTGGTTGTTCTCGCGCTGTCGGCGGGTTACGGTCGATATCGATTCGGTTCCCTGGGTGCGACGGCCGCATACCTCGCGGGGCACCGAGTGTTTGTTCCTGACCGCGTTCGCGCATTAACGAATCTCACTCCAGGGAGCGAGGTTTTGCTAACGTACACCTTGACCAACCTTGCTGGCCGGCCGGTCACCGTCCTCGGTGCACAGACATCCTGCGGGTGCGTGGCGATCGACCACCTTCCGACGACCCTGGCGGAGGGCGAGGCGACACCAATTCACGTGAGGCTTAAGGTCTCAAGCGACGAGCCGCGAATTGGCGGGCAGATCGTGCTATTCACGGACTTCGAGGGGCAGCCGACGATTCCGTTGGGTTTCAACGGCATCGTAGAGGACGCACGCATCGAACACGGAGGGTGACGTGCTTGATTTTCGTTTTTCGTGTCGGTTTTCTTCCTTCATGTTTCCGGAGGTTTACAATGGGACGTGTCATTGCGTGGCTGAGTTCAATGGTGGGCGCGCTGTCCTGCGTAGTCGTGATTGCTGGAATCTCTCTGTTGGTCGCCAAACCTGGGCGCTCCCAGACGGGCGGGTCTTCGAGCTATGGCTTTGGATGCCTCGTGCATAAAACGAACTGCCCCAGCTACGGGTGCCTCGGGTTTTTATATTGCGCTACCCCGAATGCAACGAACACCGATAAGTACTGCGATTGTGTCACCACGCCCCCCTCTTGAAGTCGTCGATCGTTGGCGTCACCGCGCGCAGCGAAAACCGTAGTTGCGGCTCGAGTGGAAGTGCGTTCAAAGGGGGGATCTGTCGTGGGAGATGGAATGCCGTTTCAGAGGATTCGGACGGTTCTCTTCGTGGGGTTTTCCCTCTCGTTTGGGGCGGTCGCGACGGGTGCCGATGAGGATCCGCTGGCGCAATTCCATCGCGAGTACCCAACCGCCGCCGCGCTACTGCGGCAACGATTTGCCCACGCTCGTGGCGATTTTAGTTTTATGAACGGTCATCCGAATGCATCACCGTCGTCGACGATGACCGGAGCCTTCTGTGTGGATCATGGTCGTGGTAAGATCTCGGGTAAAATGGTAACACCGCGCGGAAGCGCAGACGTAGTGATTTGTTCGGGGCGCGAGCGAGGATTCGTTCTGATGCGAGACGATGGCCAGCCGGCGTACGGTGTACGTGCGGCCGGAACGGTCACGGGGCCGCAAAAGGGGCCTCATGACAGTTTATACGCAGATGCGTTTGGCGATTTGTTCGCTGCGCCTTTCGCGCTGCTGAGCCGCCCGCTGATAGAAATTGTCAGCGATGCGGAGATGCTTCGGGCAGAGCGCGTTGAACTGAATGGGGACGCATGCGTTCAAATCTGGTTTCGGCGGCGGGGTGGCGCGATAGAGTGGACAGTGACGCTCGACGCGGAGCACGATTGGCTTATTAGGGACGCGCGATTGCAACGTGCGAATGAGGAGGGGGGCAACGCCCACATCACTGTGGAATACGCGGATGTTTCGACGGGCATTCCGAAGTCGGTCGCGATTCAAGTAGAACGCGGCACGCGTAGCTGCGCCTTTACCACGTGTGAATTTGCGGAAACCCCCGAAAGCGAGTTTACACTCTCATTCTACGGAATGCCGGATCTTAACGCGCCGCCCAGGAAACCGCGCGCTTTGTGGTGGTTGCTCGGCAGCGGCGTTCTTGCGGTGGTTGCGGCGCTATTGCTTCGAAGACGGGCGAAGTGATTTGCCCGCGCATGAGGGTGAGCGTAGCGGCGAATTCTGGCGAAAACCGTTTTCTCGGGGCTGTGCGTCATGTGTAAACTTCGCGCGTGGATCACGCGGAGAGCGAAAGCCGAGGCTGCCATGCGTTCAGGGACACCTGGAGTTGCGTCGCCGATGATCCTTTCGGTTCAGACGTTGGGTTGGACGATTGCAATCTTCGCGACTATGCCCGTTGGCTGCCTGCATAGCTCCATTCCAGCATTATCGAAAACGCGTGTCGTTTCGCCATCGGCCGTCACAACCACGCCGGAGTATTTCACGAACTGCCATTTACCCGTGATTGCGCTGCTCGAGGAAGGACCGAGGACGCAAAATCACTTTAGCGTCGTACTAGCCGCGTCACCGTCGACGGTGTGGCTGATCGACGGGACGACGGGAGCGGTCGTACCGCTGACGGCGGGCTCGTTTAACGAGCAATGGCGAGGCTACCTTCTGGTCAATAGAGGCAGCCAGGCGTGGTTGCGATGGACGTCCGTTCTCGCCATCCTTGGAGGATGCGCGACTACGGCTCATGCCGTCGTTTGCTTTTGGCGTCATAAGAAGCCTATACCTGCCAAATAGCGTAATCCGGGAGAATGGGGTATGAAAGGCATTGGCCCTAGTTATTATTTGCCCGGTTGCGCATACTCTCGGAGGACTTTTTGGCGCGCCGCGCTGGACGTGACGATCCTTGTTCTCGTCGCGGGCTTCCATCCGGTGCGTTCGGTTGCCTCGGAACTCAGCGACATCGCCGATGCATACCGGCGACAAGCTCGCGACGTTGAAAGCCTTTACGTAGCATACCACATTACCAGCGAACCGTTGGGAGCCCGCGCGGATATTCGCAGTTACCTGGGGACGCTAGTCTTAGAGAATGAACACAAGGTGTTCGCCTTCAAGGACCACAAGCGGTACTCCAAGATGAGCTGCCCAAACGGTGGGGTGTACGATGATTTACTGGAGAAAGATCCGGACGGCCGGCCGAAGAAAGTTAGCTGCACCGCGGACGCCGAGTATGCTTTTGACGGCACGCATCTTTATTCCATCAATGACACAACTGGGTCGAACCAGGCGCCCGCTTCCATTGTCCCAATCAATCGCAGCAGGGGTGGCGACTCCAGCTACTTCGACCAAGAGTACATGCGATGGGCATTTCGCATGCTGCCCGATGCTCTGAATATTGATAAGGATCGAGCCGATTCCTGGCTTGCTGGCGTAATTGACGGCTGCAACTGCCGCGTGCGTTCTCGCTCAGAAACGGTGGACGGTGCCGCATGTATTGTCATCGCATGGCAGGGAAAGGTTACATTTTACGGCGAAGATCGGAAAATGAAGACTGAGTTGAGGAACCACGCTGTATGGTGTGATCCGCAGATGGGGTATGCCGTGCGCAAGCGGGAGACGCTCTTGGCCTCAACAGGCGGCTTACTCGAAAGCCGGTATGCTTTTAGCGAGTTTGTCGAAGTGGCCAAAGGTGTCTGGCTGCCGCGAAAAGGCTATTGGGACCGGTACGCCCCGGAGCAAGCTCCATCCCAGCTTCACAACGTCCCACTCATACGATATACCTACAACGTAACAGACATTCATGCGAACGATGTGCCAGACGACCTCTTCGCCCTTTCGTTCCCGCCGGGAGCACATGTCAGGGACGAACGATACCTAAAAAATGGACAACCTATCTTCTATACGATGCCCGCCGGTGGTGAGGATTTGGACATGGTCATTGAACTCGCCCTAAAAGGGCAGGGAATCGGCGAAATTCTTTCAGGACAGCGTTTGGGGCGACGACTGACGATTGGGCTCCTCTTGCTGCCCATGATCTTTTTAATTGGTATTGGGGCGTATCGAATAATACGAAAGTTCCGGCCCGCCTCTTGAGCTGAACGGGTGCAAGCGGATGCCGACGACCTTCCGACCGCTGTTGGTGAGTTTGGTGATTCTGGCGGCGCCGAGCGCGGGATCGGCGGAGAGATCCAAACGGCAGCTTCCCCCTGCCACTCTGTCTGCGATTCAAAATTCCGTCACCCGGCTGCACGATCAGGTTCAGAGCCTGGAAGTCCAATACTGCATGTCCGAAATCTCAAGCGATCCGAAAGAGCAGGTCCACTGGCATCGGCACCGCTTTGCCGTAAAGGGGCGGCTTCGATTTCGGGACAATGTTCATTTCGACGCGCGCTTTCCAGCCGCTACGGACCTTAACCACACGCAGCAGTATTTTACGGTTGAGGCGTTCGACTACTTCGTGCAACACTCACGAGTTTACGAGATTTCGCACGACGCAGCCACGCAGCATTACCCTTGGAAGGTTCGAGCCGATACCTTCATCGATTCGTGTGGATGGTGGCCCGTCGATGATGACCCCTCCACGGACGAAACCGCCGCCGTGGCGGTCCACCTGCGATTTGTTCTTGTTCATCCCAAGTATGTATTGCGGGAAAAGAGCGAGTATGTGGATGGACATCCATGTTATGTTGTCGAGAACCGCGGCATCGACCGACTGTGGCTTGATCCGGCCCGCGGCTTCGCTCTGCGTAAGCGCGAGCGGTACGACCCGATCTCGGGTTCGACACTTTATCGCCAGCGGATGAGCGGGTTCAAGAGTGTCGCAACATCGGGGGAATTGGAACACGGGCTCATCTGGTTTCCGATGTTCGCGTCTCTCCAATCTCTGAAGGTTGGTGAACAAGCGAACTCTGAGATGCGAGTCGAGACGTTGAAGCTCAATCAGGTTGACGAGGGCGTGTTCCGGTTTGTCCCCCCCGCTGGAACACTGGTGCTTGACCGCGATTCCGGCAAATGCCGTCAGGTGCCCGGAGGTAGGGATCTGCTCGATGATTCCGTGGCATTGGCTCAGAATCTTCGGGTGATAAATACTGGTGAGCGCTATACGGTCGCTGTGAAAGCCTTCTCGCTGGAGAGCGCCGGATTGACGGCCGTCTTGGTGTTCCTGATCACTGTAAACGTGCTTCTATTTGTGCGCGCATGCCGTTAAGACGTATCACGAGTTGTTCTTGTCGAGGTGGCACCGTTCTTGGTGCGATGCTCTTCGTCCACGCGGGATTGCTGACCTGGAGCGCCTGGCAACACTCTCCGACTCTCGCCGAGGTCCAGCAGTTACCGGCCGGTCTCGCTACGCTTTGCTTCGGTCGTTTCGACTTGGCCCAAGTAAACCCGCCTCTAGTGCGATTGCTAGCGGCAATCCCCGTCGCGGCGCTGTCGCCCAAAACAGATTGGCAACACTATAGTACCGCGCATATCGACCGCGCCGAGTATGATGTAGGGATTGATTTCGTCCACGCAAATGGGCAACGGGCGCGCGTTCTCTTTTTTGTGGCCAGGTGTGTCTGCATCCCGTTTAGCCTTTTGGCGGCATACATTTGCTACCGATGGGCCTCCAGTCTTTACGGGCCGATACCCGGCCTCATCGGGGCCGGCCTTTGGTGTTTTTCGCCGAGTGTCCTAGGACACGGCCAATTGATTTCAGCGGACATTGCCTCCGCGTCGCTTGGCGCGACCTTTGCGTATTCCGCCTGGAGATGGCTGCGCGAACCGGGCTGGCGGAAAGCGATGGTGGCCGGGGCCCTTTTGGGATTGGCTGAACTGACGAAGTTCACATGCATTGTGTTCCTTCCATTGCTGGTCCTATGGTGGTTGCTTGTCCGGCCGTCCGTAGGCAACGAACTGGGATGTTCGCGGTGGCGGTGGCAATCGGCTTTGCAGTTGGCGCTTGTGTTCTCGTTGGCGATCTACATAATCAACTGGGGATATGGTTTTGAGGGCACACCCACTCGGCTCCGCGAACACGCGCTTTTTTCCCAAGCGCTTCGTGGCATGGGCCTCAGCCGTTCCGGCGTTCGCTCAGAAAGCAACTTGGCGAGATGGGCCGGAGCGGCGCCTATACCCTTGCCAGAAGACTTTATCAAAGGGATAGATGCGCAAAAGGTGGATTTCGACAGCGACTCGCTCTGCTATCTTCGAGGTGAATGGAAAAAAGGCGGCTGGTGGTACTATTACTTATATGCCTTGGGGATTAAAACGACGACAGGCGCTCTGGGCATGTTTCTTATCGCAGTCGTTGTAAGCTTAACGTCGGTGCGGTTCAAGGCGGATGCATCCGTATCGTGGCGAGACGAAATGCTGCTAATAAGCACAATTCTGACAGTCCTCGTGCTCGTCAGTTCACAAACTTCCCTAGATCGCCATATGCGTTACCTCTTCCCGATGCTTCCCTTTCTCTTCATCTGGTGCAGCAAGGGAGGGTTGGCGTTTGACCTGGGATACAAACGACTGAGCGCTGTCGTTCTCGGTCTCTTCGTTTGGTCAACTGGCAGCAGTCTATGGTTCTATCCGCACGGTCTATCGTATTTTAATGAGCTTGTAGGGGGGCCGCGGAATGGCCATTATCATTTGCTTTTCAGCAACACCGACTGGGGACAAGATTTGTTCTTCCTCAGGCATTGGCTTGACCAACATCCAGAGTCGAAACCACTGGGGCTGTCGTCCAATACCTTGTACAGCCCCAGCTACTTGGGAATTGATTATGTACCCCTGCCGAAGGTCATAAACACCAACTTTGAGGGTTTGGGCAAACGCGATTTTGCCGGCCCTCAACCAGGATGGTATGCCCTTAGCGTGAATAACCTCCACCTCCCGACAAAGGAATACGATTACTTCCTTGAATTTGACCCGGTCGATATGGCCGGTTATGCGATCTACATCTACCATGTAGGCCTGGCAGACGCCAATCGTGTTCGAACGAAATTGAGCCTACCCGAACTGCCGACTGATTGGGAGGAAAAGAAAAAGCACAATGACCAGTACAAGAACGGGGTGATTGATTCACTGGCGAATTCCGTATCCGCGACGGCCAAGCGGTTTACGCCGATCCGCGTTGCGGTTCTCGACATGAAATACATGGACGAACGGAACGACGATTCGGAGGCAACTCTCAAACGGATTATTGCGTCAGGGGCGCCGTGCGTCTGCGAATCTATTTGGTGCGAGGACATTAAGAACGGCGGATTGAGCAAATGTGACGTTCTCTTGGTCTCTGGTGGAAGTGGCAAGCTGATGGCCGAGGCGCTGGAGTTGGACGGAAGGCAAGCCGTCAGGGAGTTTGTCAAGGGAGGCGGTGGCTATGTCGGAATTTGCGCAGGTGCCTTTCTGGCAACTGACAGACATGCCTACAGCTTGGCGTTAGTGGACGCCGAACCTCTTGCGGACGATCGTGAAATCCCGCAATTGGGAAGCGTCTCTATGGCTGTGCGCGGCGAGGGCATTGTCACAATGGAGTTGACTGACGCGGGCAGGCGTGTCCTTGGCGATCTCCGCGGCTTGCTGGGTGTTCGGTACGCCGGCGGTCCCGTTTTTTCAACAGACTGGACAGATAACTTCCCCAAGTACGTGGCTTTGGCAACGTATCGCACAGAACTTGTACGGCGTGAGCCGCAACGAGGAACGATGGTGCAGACGCCGGCGGTCATTGCCGGTTCTTTTGGTGACGGCCACATTATCCTCTTTAGCCCCCATCCCGAAATGACGCAGGGACTTGAATCCTTGGTTCGGCAGGCGGTCCTGGCAACCGCACGAAAGCCTTTTGGTCGTGGCGATCCTTGATTGCGGTGGCGCAGCAGCGACGGATTCCGGAGGAAAGATGAATTAGGGCGCCTATCCATGGCTCCCACGTCCGGCAGCCCCTCACTGCCGACGATAGCATTGATAGATGGCTGCATGCGCCAACCGAAACTCCGCTTAGCACCCAATTCCGTGCGATTTTCTATTGAAAAAGCGAAAAACCTGATAGGATCGACCGAAATACCGACAGTCATGCAAGCAGGGGCTTTCCAAAATCCGCGAGAGCTAACCCTTCACGGGTCGAATGGGTATAATTGCGGTTCCTAACGGAGACGAGTCGATGAACCAAACCCAAAATCGAGGCGCATTCACACTGGTCGAATTGCTGGTGGTGATTTCGATCATCGGCATGCTGATGGCGCTGTTGCTGCCGGCGGTGATGCAGGCTCGGGCGGCGGCCCGCAGGAACACCTGCGCCAACAACCTGCGCAACGTCGGATTCGCGATCCTGGGTGAGACGGACACTCGGCGACGTTTTCCGGCGACGGGATACTATGGCGCCCAAGGTACCGAGTACCATAGCTGGGTCGTGCAAATCTTGCCCCGGATTGAGCGTGGCGAGATTTTCCGGAAATGGCAATTCGCGCAGCCGGTGACGTCGCCTGCCAACGGGCCGCTCTCCGAGGTGCAGATCGACGTGCTGATTTGTCCCGAGGACGATTCGATCGAGCGCGGGCACGGCAATCTGAGTTACGTCGTCAACAACGGGATCGGCTTCACCATGCCGACCGACGTGCCCGCGACCTGGAGATCGGCCCTAAGCCCGACGCCCGGCGTGCAGTACATGGATTTGAACGGCAACGGGGTCATCTCCCTGAACCCAGGCGTGCCTGACCCGCCGCCCCCCACCGACCGGCAGTTGCTTTATGCCATGTCGCTGTTCTTCGTGGAGAATTGGCCGCCGGGAATCGCCACCTGGCCGTCGAGCGGTGCCGCGCCGCCGCGTTACCACTCGCTCGACAGCATTGCCGACGGCACGTCGCAGACGATCATGCTTTCGGAAAATGTGCGCGCGGGGTACGACGCGTCCGCGGGCAGCACGTGGGCTTCTCCTTTTCCCACGCGAAACTCGTTTTTCATCAGCGGCTACATTTGCGACAACGGCAGTTGCTCATCGGGACACGTCGATTATCGCGCCGCCAACGGCGGCGGCGGGGCGGCGCCCGCGCGTTTCGAGAAGATCAACGCGGCTCGGACGCAGGCGGAAGGGCAGGCCCCCTGGCCTTCTTCCTGGCATGTCGGGGATGGGGTACACTTCATTTTCGTCGACGGGCACTTGAAATTCGTCTCGGCGGACATCGACGGCGCCGTTTACGCGGCCCTCGTCACTCCGCGCGGCACAACGATCAGCGGCCCCCTGTGGCAAGGACCGACGAACGATGGGTATTGATTGTTCCCACGCTCCGCGTCCCCGTTGCCCGGCCGCGCTGGGGGGTCGCGGGGCGGCGGAGCGTGGGAACAACAAGGAATAGCGCAGCGTCGGAACTAGCAAACGGTGGGCGGTGCCCACCCTACGAGCGATGAAGACTAACGGTATGGCGGATCAACTTTTCGACGATTCTCTTTACGCGTCGACCGTTTGGCGGAAGGCGCGGCGTGGGTTCCAGCTCGGCCCCCGCTACTACCTGCGAAATCTCCCGCGCTACTATTGGCGCCGGCGCAAAGCGGGGCTGCCGGTTTGCGACTGGAAGGCGATCGTGAACCCCTTCGGCGAACTTCGCCGAAAAATGCACCAGCGGCTGCCATTGCCCGGCGTTCTGCACGAGGCGCTGGAATTGCTCCGCTGGGCAGGCGTGCGGCTATCGCTGCCGCGGGTCCGAGTCGAAGGGCTTGCCGCCGGCTGGTGGTCGACGCGCACGGTGGCGGCCGACATGATGGAATGCGGCGCGTACCACGGCGCGACCTCGCTGCTGCTGGCGACGCTTTGCCGCCTGGCGAACCTCGATCAACGCCTGCTGGTGCTCGACGCCTTCGAGAACCGCCTGCCGATTTCGTCGCACGACGGAATGCGAACTGGAAGCGAATACGATTTCACCGGCGACGCGGTTGGACGGCTATTCGATCAGGCGGCGCGGTTGAACGTGTTGGACCGCATTGAGGTGTTGCGTGGCCGGTTTTCGGATACGTTCCGATTGATCGAGGAGCGCCAAGACAGGTTCTCTTTCGTCCACATTGACGCGAACTATTACGCGGGAACGTCGGACGCGTGTCGATTCGCTCTCGCTCGCACGCTCCCCGGCGGGATGATCGTGTTCGACGACTACAACGGGCCGTGTGACCTCGGGGCACGCCTGGCGATCGACGAATGTTTGGCGCCCAGCGGCCTGCGGCCGATCGCGTTGGCCGGGTGTTCCGCGATGCTGCGGATGTAGGTCAGGCTTTCCAGCCTGACGGGGATCTGGGGACGTTTGGATCTTTAACCGAGCTTCTGTCAGCCTGGAAAGGCTAACCTACATGACGCGACCTTGGCTGAGCGTGATCGTGCCGACCTACAACGGCGCCGCCTACCTGCCGGCCGCGTTGGAGAGCATTTTGGCGCAAGGCGATCCAAACATCGAGGTGCTGGCCGTCGATGACGGGTCGGCCGACGCGACATTGGACATTCTGCGGGCCTATTCCGCCAGGTTGCCACTGGAAATCGTCGAGCGGGAACACGCCGGCAATTGGGTCGCCAATACGAACGTCGGCATCGCGCGGGCGCATGGGGAGTACATCAGCTTCCTGCACCAGGACGATGTTTGGCTCCCCCGGCGGTTGCAAGTCCTGCGTCGTTTTGCCGCGCGCTGGCCGGCCGCGGCGCTGGTCGTCCATCCTTGCATCTATCTCAGCGCGGCGGGCCGGAGGGTCGGGTACTGGCATTGCCCGCTGCCGCGCCGCGAGGGATTACTTGCCGCGGCCGAAGTCGTGCCCCGGCTGTTGGTGCAGTGCTTCATCGGAATGCCGGCCACGCTGGTGCGGGCCGACGCGGCCGCGGCGGTCGGCCCCCTCGATGCCGATCTTTGGTACTCCGCCGATTGGGAGTATTGGCTGCGAGTGGCCTCGCTCGGTCGGACCGTCTACTGTCGCACGCCGTTGGCCGCGTTTCGTGTTCATGACGGTTCGCAAACGCTGACCCGAACGAACTTGTCGCGTGAAATGGAGCGCCAGCAAGGCGTGGTGCTCAGCCGCCATTTGCCTCGCTGGCGGCGCGAGCATCCCGACGGCGAATGCGTGGCACGCGCCGCGAACTTTTCGGCCCAGGTCAATGTGGCGCTGGCGAATTATACACACGGCCAGGCAATTGATTGGCGCCGATTGGCTCTGCGGTCAGCTTCGCTGGGGCCGGCGGCATGGCACCGCTACTTGCGCGATTCGCGCATCGTCGAGCGCTGTTTCAGCCGCTGGCATGCCGGCGCGGTTGCTCATCGCGGCCGGCTTTTCCGCGCTCGGCGAGGGCGGATCGCGGACGAGGCCCCACTTGGCGCGACTGCACTTGGCGCCACTGGGCTTGGGGCGACCGCGGCCGAACTAGGACCGCTTGTATGCGAGTAGGCCGCGTCATCCGCCGCGCCATGGGCCCATTCGAGCGCTCGGGAACGTACGCCTACCGCCGGTTGTTCGTCGATCTCGACGCGGTGGCACGGCGCATGCGCTGGCTTGCCCCGGCGGCGAGCGTGCTGGAGGTGGGCTGCGGCGAAGGGATGTATACCGAACACATCGCGTTCCACTATCGCGAGGCCACCATCACCGCGATCGACGTGTCGGAGCGGGCCGGCCGATTGTTCCGCGGCGACCGGCGGCGGGTGGAATTTCGCGTGGAAACGATCGCAGCGTGCGTCGCGTCGCGCCCGCGCTCGTTCGAGCTTGCCGTCCTTTGCGACGTGCTGCATCATGTACACCGCGACGAACAGGCAAACTTCCTGGAAATGGTCAAGAACGCTTTGGCGCCAGGCGCGAGCGTGTTCGTGAAAGAGTGGGAACGGCGAACGAATCTGGGCTACGTCGCCGGTTGGGCCAGCGACCGATTACTGACCGGCGACCGGGTGGCGTTCCGCTCCGCGGCCGAATGGCGCGCGCTGCTCGAGCACGTTTTTGGCGCCGGCAGCGTCCGCACCGAGTCGAGAGTCGGCCCTTGGTCGAACAACGTGTGCCTGCTGGTGAAAACATGATACGCGCTGAAGGGGAAGTATCCGCACGGTGGCTACCTTGGCTGGCGGCCGCGTGCTGCTGCGCGCCGTTTTCAGCGCTGCTGCTGCCCGACGGCCGCGTCATCCCCGACAGTGAGTATTGCGACTACGAATCGTACCAGCTTCCGATCCGCGAATTCGCACGGGCTGAGTTCCGCGCCGGACGGTTTCCGCTCTGGAACCCATTTGTTGGCTGTGGAATGCCGCTGCACGCCGGACAGCAGGCGTCTTTGTGCGACCCCGTGTTGACTGCGATGGAGGTGGCGTTTGACGCGAACTTTGGGACGAAGGCGGCCACGTTCCTGCACCTGGCGTTGTGCTTCGCGGGGCAGTACCTTCTTGCCCGGGCGCTAGGGTTAACGCGGGTGGGCGGCAGTTTCGCCGCGATCGTGGCGACCGAGTGCGGGTTCGCGGTTTCCCACCTGATGGTGGGCCACGTAACGGTCCTGGCCGGGTACGCGCTCGTGTCATGGTTCCTTTTGGCGTTACACGAACTGCTCTTGACCCCTGGTCCGTTGACGGCGTCGGCGCTCGGCGTGCTCGTGGCGTGTATGATGTTCGCCGGCCATCCACAAGTCCCTTATTACGCATGGGTTGGCGGCGCCGCGTGGACGCTGGGGTCCCTCGTCGCCGGCGTGGCCGCGCGCGACCGTCTCAGGGTTGTGGGCTGGGGCGCCGTGGCCGTTCTCGTGGCAACGCTGTGCAGCCTGGTACAGGTGCTTCCGACTTTTCAACTGCTGGCCAACGGTTTGGGATCGTCGCGCCGGGGGAACGAAGGTTATGCCTCCGAGTTCTGCTTGGACGGGGTGGACCTGCTGCGCCTGTTGTTTCCGAACCTGCGTGGCAACCCGTTCATGGGCCTCGCGTCGTTTAACCCTCACGACGCCTATCACGAGCGAGTCGGTTATCTCGGTTTGGCAACGCCCCTGCTCGCGGTATTCGGACTGTCTCGCGCCGGAGCGGCTCGCTGGCAGTGGGGGGCGGCAGGCATCGCCGCGGCCGCGATCGCCGTCTCACTGGGGCCGAATACGCCGATGTTCGACGTGTTGGGGAATGTGGTGCCGGGACTGCACCTGTTTCGCTGTCCGGGCCGCGTTTTTTGCCTGGTGTCGCCGTTGGCCGGACTACTCGCCGGCAAGGGCTTGGATGCGTTGATTGTCCACGCGCCTGGCTGCCGCGCGCGTTCGGAAGCAGTGTTGTTGACCGGTTTGTGGTTGGCGGTGAGCATTGCTGGATGGGCGCTCGTCGAAGAGTTCGACGGCGTGGAGTGCGTTCGTTGGGTGCGATACGCCGGCACCCTGCTCCGGCTGGAGCTATTTGCACCGATCGCGATCGCGCTTGCCACCGTCGCGGTGCTGTACGTTTGCCATCGGTTCGGTCGTGCGAAACCGCAAATGGCCGGCGCGCTCGCCCTGGGCTTGTTGTTGCTCGACCTCGGTTTCAACAATGCCGGCAATTTTCACCTTTCGCCACCAATGCCTCTCGCCGAGCTACAAAAGCCTCCGCAGGTCGATCCGCAGTTTCGAGTCGTCGACGTCCGCGGCACAAGATGGCCCACCGAGAAGACGCTGAGGTACAGCCGTCTACTTCCGGCGGCGATCGCGCGCTCATGGCGAACCGTGGCCACGAACGAGGGGGGCGTTCTTCCGGCAACGGTCGAGCGGCTGTTCAACGGGATCGCCTCCAATCCTCAGCCTGCCCTGGCGATCAGTTCATGCGCGTACGTTTTCAGACGCGACACGGCGTCCTGGGAGCACATGCCCCAGGCACTGCCGCGGTTCCGCTTCATTCCCGAACCGCTGTCGGACTCGTGCAAGATTCCTGTCGAGACGATCCAAGCCAGCGAAGTTACCAGGCTGAAGGAAGGTGCCGTGACGCAGGTGGACGTCGTTTACGATGAAGCGGAGCGCCTCGCCGTGACCCTCGACGCGCCGTCGAACGGTTGCTTCGTGGTTGCGGACACTTTTTATCCCGGATGGAGGTGCAAGCTTGACGGACGGGAGGTTCCGATTGGCGTTGCGCACGGCGTCTTCCGTCGTGTCGAGCTCCGTGCTGGACGCCACCGCTTGGAGTTCGCGTATGATCGGACGCCCTTCAACCTCTCCTTGCTCGCCTCGGCGAACGGGTTGCTGCTAGCAACGGCCCTTGCGATCATCGGCTGGGCTGGGGCAAGCGTCAAGCGGTCTGAGCGCGTGACGCGGCTGGGCTGGCCGTTGGCCATCGGCCTCTTGCTCCTGGAGCCTCATTTTTTTTCGGGCCCGCTCCCTGACGAACCCCACCCGATCGTACCGATCGGCCCCCGCGTATCGTCGGGCGACGAACCGCACTACCTGGTGATGCTCAACAGCCTGCTCAACGACGGCGACCTCGATCTGGCGAACAACTACGCGGCCTCACATGGCGGCGCGATGGACGCCGGAAGGTCGTTCGCGGGCATGCCCCTCGAGCACCACACGACATGGTTCGCAGGCGACCGCTTCATCGTGTGGGACGAGCAGTTCGAACCGGCGCCGGGGGATTGGGATCGGGATGCGATTGGACGCCCAACGCCGAGGACGCGCAAAAACGCCCCCCGAGGATGCTCGCCAGAGCGGGAGTATTCGTGGCACCCGCCGGGCCTGGCTTGGCTCCTCTGGCTCGTGCTGTACCCCTTCCGCCAAACAGAGCTTCTCGAGCCGTTTGCACTGCTCTGTTCGGGGATCGTGACGGTCGTAGCGATGTGGTGCTTTCAAAAAATCGTGAGGGGCTACACGCCTAATCCGACAGTCTCATGGACGGCAACTGCCGTGGCGTTCCTCGGCACGCCGGCCTGGCATTACGGACGGACGTTGTTCACCGAGCCGTACCTGTTGGCCTGCGCGACCGCGGCCTACGCAGCCGCTTTTCGACGGCAGTGGTTCCTCGTTTCCGGCTGTCTGATCGCCCTGGGTGTCTCCATGAAGCCGCCGTTCGCGATCTTGTTGCTGCCGTTGGCGGTTGGCGCCATGCTCGACCGGCGGTTCGACTCGGCGTTGGCGGTGACGCTGCCATCATGCGTGGCGCTGCTTGCACTGGCGGCCCTTAACCAGCAAATGCACGGCGCGTGGTCGCGGAGCCCGATTCAGTGGATTTCAGGCGACTTCCTCCGGGGCTCAAGCGGGCTGACTCTTTCGTGGACGAAGGGGCTTCTGCCCCTCGCCCCGGCGGTTTTGGTCGCGTTGGCCTCGTGGCCCGCCTTCCTGCGGTCGCAGCCGCGTGAAGGGGTGCGACTGGCGGCCGCTTTCCTTTGCTATTTCTGCCTGATGGCGGCATGGGTCGCGTGGCACGGAGGCGTCTGCTACGGTCCGCGGCTGATCGTGCCGGTCGTGCCGCTGCTTTGCGCGCCGCTGGTAATGGCCCCCCGTTGCCGTTGGTGGCGATTCCGTCCCGCCAGGACCGTCGCCGTCGGCTTGTGCGTCCTTTCGATTGCGATCAATGGAATTGCGGCGATTGCGTCGGGGCATTGTTGGAACCGGAACCCGCTTGACGTCATTGCGAGTTGGGCGCCGTTTTTTTAAGAGACCCGCTCCCTATGTTTGTGTCGCATCATGGATCGCGTCATTGGAAAGATCACGACCAGATCACGACCTATTTGAGCGATTCGGCACCCAGCGCCAAGGCAGCGGGCGTGTCGCGGGTTTTTCTTCCCATCGCGATCACTGGTATCGCGGCGGTGGCCGTCGCGCTCCGCTCGTGGCGCCTGGGCGAGCGCGCTCTCTGGTTCGATGAGGCGTTTACGTGGCGATTGGCGAGTTTCCCGTGGGCCGAGATCATCGAGCGCACGGCGCGAGACAACAACCCGCCGCTCTATTACCTGCTCCTGAAAGCCTGGATGGGCTGTTTTGGCGACTCCACCGTCGCGATGCGGTTACCTTCAGTCGTGGCCGGCGCCCTGAGTTGCGTCGCGGTTTATCTTTTGGTCTGCGAAGCCTATCGTCGAGCGCCCGCGATCGAGCGCGGACGCGGGCAATGGATGGGACTGTTCGCGGCGGCCCTCGTCGCCGTCACGGCCCTCCAGGTGCGGTGGGGCTGGGAAGCGCGGATGTACGCCTGCGGCGCGGCCCTCTCAGCGTTTTCCAGTTGGTTGCTGCTCCGCGCGCTCCACGCGCCTCTCGCGGAGGCAAGGCCGAAAACAACCCGGAGACCGGCTCCATTGGTCGCCGACCCGGCGCCGTCCGCTGTGGCGGCGGACGGCGCCCCCGACCTGGGCGACATGCCTGGTACAGCCGTCGCATCCAACGTGGCCTGGCGTCCCTGGGTGCTCTATGCCGGCGTGGCGTTGGCATTCGCCTACGTCCACACGTACGCCCTGTTTTCGCTGGCGGCGCAGGGTATCTTCGCCGCAGGCTACCTGTTGGCCGAGTCGCGCTGGCGGCCGACGACGGTTTTCATGAGCCGACGCTTTCGCCTCGCGCTGGTCAGCTTCGTCATCATCGGCGCCGGCTGGCTCCCGTGGCTGCCCGTCGTCTTGCGCCAAAACGCGCAGGTCGAACAGGCATATTGGACCGCCCCATTGACGCGCTGGAGTGTGCCAACGCTCTGTCATCAGATCTTCGCCGATCCAGAGAACCGAGGGGCGAACCGGCGCGCCGCGGCCGTGGCGGCCGCGGCCTGCGCACTCGTCGTGCTGGCCCTCCTCTGGCGGCCGCGCGAGGGCGATTGGTTCTTGCTCGTTTCAAGCGTCGTCCCGTTGAGCATGGCCGTTACGGCCAGCGCGTCGGGCAGGAACATTTTGAGCGTGGGATGCTTCATCTTTTCGCAGTTGTTCTTGCTTGCGGCCGCCGCGCGCCTCGTCTCCAGAATCCGCAAGTGGCCCGAGCGGACGATCGTTGCCGCCGTGCTGCTCATGGGCTTGCTGCTCTTGCATGTCGACTACGTCGAGCGACTGCGCGTGACAAGCGACTCCGGCATCCGCGCGGCCGCGGCACGGATCGCCGCGGCGCGCCGTCCGTCGGAGCCGGTCGTGGTTTGCAGCCACTGGTATTACCTGCCGATGCGGTATCACCTGGGCCGCGATGCCGGCTGCTGGCTACTCGGGTCGGCTGGCGCGCTGGCACACTACGAGGGGACCGCCGCACTGACCGAGGCGGACTTCATTGGCGCCGAGGAGCTGGGGGAGCTGACCGCCCAGCGAGTGTGGGTCGTGGGCTCGCTCGGCAACCGGCCCGCCGGCTGGCGGCAAGTCAGCCAGGCCGCGTTTTACGAGGGCTACGGTGTTCCGGGAGCGGTGGTGGTTGTCGAATACACGACTGGGGCTGCAACCCCGGTGCATGACCCCTGATTCACAATGGCAAAGAACCGCGTCCAACTGAATCGGAGCGAGAACGGTCCCAGCGCGTCCCGTCGTGGCGCGCCAAGAACGAGCCCCAAATTTCACACCATGTTGCCGCCCGAACGCCTTTCCACTGGACAATGGGTGCCCCCCTGGGTGCGCCACCAACACATGGCGCGGTACGAGTACGCGGCGGCGCTCGCCGTCGACCGCGTCGTAGTCGACGTCGCGTGCGGCAATGGCATGTGTGCGCGGCACTTGTCGGAAGGTGGGGCGCGGCGTGTCGATGGCTTCGATCTCTCGCCGGAGGCGGTGCGCGAGGCGACGCTGGCCGCCGCGACCCTCGAAAACGTGTGCCTGCAAGTGGCCGACGCGGCGCGGCTGCCAGTTCGCGACGCCGCCTACGACCTATTCGTATCGTTCGAAACGATCGAGCACATTGATGGCGACCGGGCGTTCCTGGCCGAGGTGGTCCGGGTGCTGAAGCCCGGCGGCGCCTTCCTATGCTCGACTCCCAACCGGAGCCTCTTGGACCCCGGAACGTCGATACGCGACAAGCCATTCAACCCGTTTCACGCCAGGGAGTACACGCTGGAGGAATTGGAACCGCTCCTCCGACATTACTTCGCATCGGTGAACTGGCTGGGCCAGTCGTTCTACGGTCGTTCGTACTGCAAGATCTTGAACCGCATTGGCCGATTCAGCCCAAAATTGGCCGTGCGGATGCACCAGGCACGCAAGTGCCTGACGATGCCTTTGGAGCGCAAAGGATTGCACCGCCCGACACGTCTTGGCCGCCGCGGCGAGCCGGAGATCTTGATTGCTATCTGTGAAACGGGCGTTTCACTCTAATTCCATCGCCGAGGGTTCGCCATCGGCGTCGATTACTTCTTGTTTGGCTTGTCGTTCGGTAGTGGCTCAAGGTCGTCGCCGGGTTGGTTCCAAAGGCGGTAGGGGTCATCAAGCCGACGCATTTCGGCGAGCAGCAGGGCTTCCATTTCTTCGAGCTTTTCCGCGTAGATCGGGTCGCCGGCGAGGTTCCGCTGATGCTTCGCGGGGGTGTGTCCGGTGAGGGTGACGACCTTCGCGTCGTGATGCTGCTCGACGAACTCGTGGGGATTCTCGGCGAGGTTGAAGAGCTGAGTCTCGCGGACCTGGCCATCCAGCACATCGTATTTAATCAACTTCCAGTCGCCCTGTTTCACGCAGCGCATGCCGGGCTTCGTGCCGCCGTTGAAAACGCCGTAAAGCACATCGCGCACCGTTTGCCGCTTGCCTTCCAGGACGGGCCTGAAGCTGATGCCCTCGTTGGAATCCGGAGGCTTCACTCCGGTCAGATCGCACAGCGTGGCCAGTACGTCCAGCAGATAGATGTTCCCTTTCACGCGGGAACCAGGCTTGATTCCGGGCCCCTTTACGATGAAGGGAACTCGCCAGGTGTGCTCATAAAGGTTCTGCTTCCCCTGCAGGCCGTGACGACCGATCGCAATGCCGTGGTCAGCGGTGTAGAAAATGTAGGTGTTCTCCAACTCACCCATTGTTCGGAGCTTGTCGAGCACGCGGCCAATCTGGATGTCGATGTTCTCGCCGCAAGCGAAATAGCGGCCCAACTCGTTGCGGATGGTCCGCTCGTCGCGATGCTCCCACACGCCGCTGACGGCGACTTCATCGCGCAGGCCGGGATAGCCGTGATGAAATGGGTGGGCCGGCAGATAATTCACCGGCAAGACCGGCTGTTTCGCGTTCGCGGGCGGGAGCGAATTCTTGTCGGCATGATTGACCGCGCCGTACTTCGCGAGCAACTCGGGCTTGCCGTCGCGCGTGTCGTGCGGGTGGGAGAAACCGAAATAGATCAAAAAGGGCCGCGGATCGTGAGTGGTTTCACGCTGCTTCAGGTAGTCCAGAACCTGTTCGGCATGCCAAGCGCTTCCCTCGGCGTCGTTACCGCCGCGCTTGTCGGCATCCTTGCGAACGGAGAATTGTTGGTTGGCCCCTTCGTAGCTGTTGCCGGTCTTGCAGGTGCGCATCGTCGCGTATCCGGCGCGATTGAAGACGGCGGCCATGGTGTTCTGTTCGAGATGGGGCGGACAGTGGCTCCTCGCTCCGGGTCCGATGGGCAAGTGCCAGACGGTCCGCCCGCTCATGACCATGTGCCGCGACGGCGTGCAGACGGCGCCGATGAACGCCCCCATGTGGTGCGCGGCGTCGAAGACCATCCCCTCGGCGGCAATCCGATCGAGCACCGGCGTCCGCAAGGCGGATTTCGGCTCGTAGATTTTCAGGTCGAACGGCGACTGGTCGTCGACGATGATGAACAGAATGTTGGGGCGGCGCTGCTCGGCGGCGAATGCCTCCGCCCCACTGAACAGAGCGCACATCGCGACGATGACAAGCAGGGCTTTCATGGGTGACAATAACCTCATTCGCTCGCCCTCCGCCAGGGAACTTCGCCGCCGCGTTGAATCTGCGCCCGCAACGCGGCTGACAGTTTTTCGAGCGTCGGCCGATGGCTGGCCGCCAGATTCTCGGCTTCGCGCGGATCGTCCGCCAGATTGTATAGTTCCAGCGGAGCGAACGGACTGTCTTGCAGCAATTTCCAATCCCCGCGGCGAAAGGCCTCGATGGTTTTGCCGCCATAGGCCGGTCCCCCTTCGCGGCGCACGAAATACAGATCGCGCTCGGGCGCCTTCGTCGGGCCGCCGGTCAACGCATCGAGGAAACTGACGCCGTCGATGCCCCGCGGCGGTTCGACGCCGCAGGCCTGAAGCATGGTCGGAAACAGATCCATCGACAGCCAATGGCCGTCCGTATGGCCGCCGGGCGCAATGCGGCCCGGCCAGCGCGCCGCCAACGGCACGCGCAGGCCACCTTCATACATGTGCGTCTTGCCGCTGCGCCAAGGGCCGTTGTTGGCCTCGTGGTTGAGCACTCCGCCGTTGTCGGAGGTGAAAATCACCAGCGTGTTTTCGGCCAGGCCCGTGCGATCGAGCGTTTCCAGCACGCGGCCGATTCCCGAATCGAGATGTTCGATCAAAGCCACGAGCGGAGCGCGCTTCGACGACATCCGCGGCTCGCGCTGTTGGACTTTTCGCAGCCATTGGGCCGGCGGTTGGATCGGACCGTGTGGGGCGTTGTAAGCCAGGTACAAGAAGAACGGCGCGTCGGCCCTGGCCCGTTCGTCGAGATAATCGCAAGCCCAATCGGTGAACAGGTCGGTGGCGTGACCGGCGGGCGAGATGATCTCGGCGTTGAGCCGCATGAAATTCTTGCCGTTGCGCAGATGGGTGCGGTAGTCGTCCATCATGTCGCCGAGAAATCCATGAAACAAATCGAAGCCGCGGTCGTTCGGCGTGTTGGGCGAGTCGTAGCCCAAGTGCCACTTGCCGACGATGGCGGTGTGGTAGCCGGCCTGTTTCAGCGGTGTGGGCAACAGGGTCGCATGGGGCGCGAGGTAGCCCCACGAGTCTTGCGGCACGTCGCGAATCACGCCGGGCACGCCGACCCGGTCGGGAAAGCATCCGCTCAAAAGCGCGGCCCGCGTGGGCGAACAGACGCAACTGTTTGCGAAAAAGTTGTCGCAGGCCATCCCGTCGCGAAACAGCCGGTCGATGTGCGGCGTGCGGATGTCCGGCGTGCCGAAGGCCGAGTAGTCGCCCCGGCCGAGATCGTCGGCCATGATGCAGACGACGTTGGGCTTGTCCGCCGCCCATGCCTGGCTGCCGCCTCGTGCCAACTCCTCGCTCGGCACGGCCACAGTCGAAAGCAGCGTTCCTAGCACGATAGACCATCGCATCAACATGGTCATGTTCTCCCGCGTGCCTCGTTGACGGATGGTTCCGAGTAACTCGATCGATTATCCAAGAACGACCGCGAGACCGCAAGGAGTGAACGCGGCGACGGCTCGACAAAAACCGCTTTCCGAAGAAGCAGAGGCCGTTGCCGCGTGCCTCCAACATTCACTGTTGAAAAACCAACCGCCGCTACCAGCCCCCGACTTCGCACCAGGTTTCGTCGGCCAGTTCGTCGGCTCAATCCGGCCAGCCTTCATCGAGGCTGTCGAGCACTTCCACACCCAGTTGCTCTTGAATGTCGAGCAATTCGCTTACGCGCCGGCCGAGAACCGGAACCGGCCGGAACCGGCGATCCTCCCAACGACTGGTCGGCCACCCGCTGCGCCAGCTCGGCCACGGCGGCCTGGAGGGTGCGAAACGCCCAGGGCACGCGATAGCGGATCGCTTCTTCATCGGGCACGCTCAGATTTCTCACGACGTCGCGCGCTACCGCCTCGAAGATGATTGGTAGCGGCACGTTGCGAGCCTCGGCGAGCACCCGTTTCAGCTTGGGTTCAATGAAAGCCTCGTCCAGCACATCGACACGATCCGTGCTACCGATTTGTAGGAGCGTATTGAGCACACGCAGGAAATCGCGCGGCTTGGGCTTTGTCGCCTCCCAGACTTTCAGGAGCGACGAATCAGTGAATGGACTGATTCCGACGCCGCTCCGCGACAATACAAATGATTCGTGATTAAGGCAGCGATCTGCCAGCATGCGTGCCGCCTCGAATGTGTCGAGGCCCTTCAGAACGACAACGTAGGGTGCATTCAGCGGATCGTCCCATTCGAGTGAACGCATATCCTCGTGCAGCCACGCATCCTTGAGGCGTTCGTTTATCTCATTGTGACCTTTCTTCCGCAAGTCGCGATGGTGACTGGTAGCGTCCTAAGCAAGTTAGGACGCCCTTCCGCTCTTGCCCCCCAGCGTCCCGTACGTCAAACTGGTGAGCACTACCTCCGCGGACGTTGAGTAAACTCCCTCACGCATCAAAGATCGATGCAACGAACAATCCTTCCATCGTTCACGCTCGCCGCGCTGCTACTGGCTCCGCCGGCACCGCTCGGCGCGGCCGAATCACGGCCCAACATCGTCCTCATTCTCGCCGACGATCTGGGCGCGAACGACCTGGGCTGCTACGGGCGGCAAGATCACTCCACGCCCCACTTGGACCGGCTCGCATCGCAAGGGATGCGATTCACATGTGCTTACACGGCCCAGCCGATCTGCTCGCCTTCGCGGGCCGCGCTCATGACCGGCCAGTGCCCGGCCCGGCTCAACCTGACGAACTACCTTCCGGGCCGGCCCGACGCTCCCTCACAACGCCTGCTGCAACCTCGGATCGAAGGCCAATTGCCGCTCGAGGAAGTGACCATCGCCGAACTGCTCAAGAGCGCCGGCTACGCCACCGGGCTATTCGGCAAGTGGCACCTCGGCGGTCCCGGCTTCGGGCCCAAGGAGCAGGGCTTCGACGTCGCCGTGTCGCCACCGGCCGACACCCCGCCCGCGCTCGACGGCGGCGGGAAAGGCGAATTCGCGATCACCACCGCCGCCGAGAAATTCATCGACGACCACCGTGAGCAGCCGTTCTTCTGCTATGTGGCGCACAACAACGCGCACATCCCGCTCGCCGCCGCCGCGGAATTGGTGGCGAAGCACCGCGACGCCTTTCACCCCGTCTACGCCGCGATGGTCGAAACGCTCGACGACGCCGTGGGGCGGCTGATGGCCAAGGTCGAATCGCTCGGCCTGACCGACCGCACGGTGTTCGTATTCACGGGCGACAACGGCGGGCTGCATGTGCTCGAATCGCCCGGCACCCCCGCGACGTACAACCGGCCGTTTCGCGCCGGCAAGGGCTACGTCTACGAAGGCGGCCTGCGCGAGCCACTGCTCGTTCGCTGGCCCAACGTGGTCAAGGCCGGCAGCGTTTGCGACACGCCCGTCGTGCTCACCGACCTCGTACCCACGCTGCTCGAAACGGCCGGAGTCGACCCGGCGAACACGATGGGACCGCTCGACGGCGTGAGCCTGACGAACGTGCTCCGCAGTGAGCCGATGCCGGCCCGCACTCTGTACTGGCACTTTCCGAACTACACGAATCAAGGCAGCCGGCCCGCCGGAGCGATCCGCGAGGGCGACTGGAAGCTCGTCGAGCATTTCGAGGACGGCGGCGTCGAGCTTTACGACCTGGCGCGCGACGTCGGCGAAACGAAGGATCTCGCGGCGTCCGAACCCGCGCGGGCCGACGAGTTGCTCCGCAAGTTGCAAGCGTGGCGGGCAAGCGTCGGCGCGCGGATGCCGACGCCCAACCCCGATTTCGACCCCGCGTCGCATCGGCGGCTGTACGTCGAGCAAGATCCGTCGCGGCTGGTCGCCGAGGCGACGGCCGCCGCCACGGGGCCGCGGTGGAAGGCCTGGCGTGAAGCGATGAATGCGGCGATCCGCGGGCGCAAAGCCTCGATCACGCCCGCCACGGGCGACATCCGCTTGCAGGCGAAAGACGCCCGCCTCCATGCAAGGACGATGCGCTACGAGCCGCGGCCCAACAAGAATGTGCTCGGCTTCTGGACGAATGCCGCCGACTGGGCCGAGTGGGAATTCGACGTTGCGACGGCCGGAGTGTACGAAGTCGAAATCCAGCAAGGCTGCGGTACGGGCAGCGGTGGTGCGGAAGTCGCGCTGGAAATCGGCGGCCAAACGCTGACCTTCACGGTGTGGGAGACGGGACACTTCCAGCACATGATCCAGCGGACGATCGGCCAGGTCGAACTGCTGGCGGGCAAACACACGCTCGCCGTCAAGCCGCGGACGAAGCCTGGAGTCGCCGTGATGGACTTGCGCCGCGTCGTGCTCCGCCCGGTCGAGAATTAGCGACGGCGGCGGTTGTTCGTTTCATTCGCGGCATTTTTGGGGGCAAGGGGCTTCGCTCACTTTTTTTTGGCCTTCGCGTTGCTGCGCAACGCGAATGCTTTCGGCAGTTTGAAAAAGGCCCTGCAGCGTTCATGGCGTTCATGGACAGCCGCTTACACGTCTTGAGCGCATCGTGTAGAATAGATTCCGTGGCCCGTGACCGATGCGGTGCGCGTGCTCCGTCGCCCCCAACCCTGAGCATCTCGGACCCATGACGACCCAGCTTTCCCGACGAGACGTTCTTGGCATGACCAGCACCACACTCGGCGCCGGCGCCCTGGCCGCCCTGGGCGCGAAACCCGCGCCGGCGGCGGATGCCGCCGGCCACGACTCCGAACCGTTCGGCTACTCGCTCAATACCAGCACGGTTCGCGGTCAGAAACTGAAGCTTGACCAGCAGATCGAACTCGCGGCCAAGGCCGGCTACCAGGGGGTCGAGCCCTGGATCAACGACATCGAGGCCTACGTCGCGGCGGGCGGCTCGCTGGCGGACCTGGCGAAACGGGCCCGCGACCTGGGTGTTGCCGTGGTCAGCGCCATTGGCTTCGCGCAGTGGATCGTCGACGACGACGCCCAACGTGCCAAGGGGCTCGAAGACGCGCGGAAGGCGATGGACCTGGTGGCGCGGCTCGGGGGCACGCGGCTGGCCGCGCCGCCGGCCGGCGCCACCGATAAACCAGGGCTCGATTTGTTCGCGGCCGCCGATCGCTATCGGGCACTGTTGGAACTGGGCGACGAGATGGGCGTCGTGCCGCAGGTCGAAGTCTGGGGCTTTTCGAAGAACCTTAGCCGGCTGGGCGAAACGCTCCTGGTCGCGAGCGAGAGCGGGCACCCCAATGCCTGCCTGCTGTTGGACGTGTACCATCTCTACAAGGGCGGCTCCGACTTCACCGGCGTGCGGCTCTTGGGCGGGGCGGGGATGCATGTGTTTCACGTCAACGACTACCCCGCCGATCCGCCACGCGACAAAATCAGCGACGCGCAACGCGTCTATCCGGGCGACGGCGTCGCACCCTTGGGCGAACTGTTCCGCACGCTCCGCGACGCCGGTTTCCGCGGCATGCTCTCGCTGGAATTGTTCAACCAGGACTACTGGAAGCAAGACGCGCTGGTCGTCGCCCGCACAGGTTTGGAAAAAACACGGGCGGCGGTGCGGAAGGCGCTCGGCTAAGAGATCGCAGGAGTCCACCAAAGGCCGTCATGCGAGCGTGTTCCGTCCGGAGGCCCCGTCAACCTCGTCGGTGGAAGAGGCCGCATTGGCCCACCCGACCTCCAGTTCCGCAATCGCGTCTTGAATTGGACCTGCCTGTGCCGGATACTCTTGGGTCAGGGCTCGAAAAAGCGTGCGCGCTTGTTCGATCCGACCGGCCCGCCAAAAACAGGACGCGGCGCTTACGGAACTGCGAAAGGCCATCTCGTCTTGGCTCGCCTGGCCGTAGTCGTTGACAAGAACCAGCTCCAAGTGCGCAGCGGCTAAAAAATGGCATGCGGCACGGCCCGGATCACCGGCCATTTCGGCCAGCATGCCTCGCTGCACCTCACGCGCCTTGACGGTCACCAACATGTCGCTTACCGGAGGAGAAGATTGAACTGTGGACATCGGTTGCTCTTTCGTCTAGACCCCGAAGGCTAATTCACCTGCTCGTGTTTCAAATTCAACGACACACACGTAGAAACCGCCGCTTTTACTCCGGGAAAGACGTTGCCACCGTTGTTCCCAGGCGGCGCTCAGATAGCAATTCATAACCTTGGACCGGTGGGCAACCAATAGTACGCGCTCTCCGTTGCTTTTGCCCGCCCGCGGCGGCTACAATGAAAGCGAGAGTCCCGTCACTTCGGCCCCGCACTCACAGAGGAGGCAAGAGTCATGCGACGCGGCATTTCATTGCCCATCCGGTTAGGCTGCTTGGCGCTATGGCTCTGTCGAGGCGTGTTGGCCCAGGAATCGGCCTCCGTCCCCTCGGCGTCCGACATGGCGCGGCGGGTCGATGCGTTGCTGGAAGCGAGGCAACACGCGGAAGGTGTCGAAGCGGGGCCGCTGGCCGACGACGCCGAATTCCTGCGGCGGGCGAGTCTCGACCTCAATGGTGTGATCCCCGCCGCTTCGGAAGTCCTGGCGCTGGCCGCGGATCGCGATCCCGACCGCCGCGCGGCGTGGATCGAGCGGCTCCTGTCGAATCCGCGATACCCGACGCACCTGGCCCAGGCCTGGACCAACATGCTGCTGCCGGTCGACGGCCAGAACGAACGGTTCGACCAGGCGCAAGGCTTCACGCGCTGGCTGCGGCGGCGCTTTGCCGACAACGTGCGCTACGACAATATCGTGGCCGATCTGCTGACGACGACCGGCAATTCCGACCGCGACGGCGCGGCGCTGTTTTATACGGCCGCGGGGCTCAAGCCGGAGGAGTTGGCCGCCAACACGTCGCGGATTTTCCTGGGCGTGCAGATTCAATGCGCCCAGTGCCACAACCATCCCTTCGATCACTGGAAACAGCAAGACTTCTGGTCATTCGCCGCGTTCTTTGCCCGGCTGCAAACGCTCGACGGCGGCCGGCCGCCCAACGTCGAGCTGGTCGACGCGTCGGTGGGCGAGGTGCGGCTGCCCGGCACCGACCAGGTCGTCGCCCCCAAGTACCTGGGGGACGAGCCGCCGGAGGAAGACGCCGACGTGAACCGTCGCCGGCAACTGGCGATTTGGGTCGTGTCGCGCGAGAACCGCTATTTCGCTCGCGTGGCCGTCAACCGGGTGTGGGCGAACCTGTTCGGTCGCGGGCTGGTCCACCCGGTCGATGACTTCGGCGACCACAACCCGCCCAGCCATCCCGAGTTGCTCGACGAGTTGACCGCATACTTCGTCGCCCACGACTACGACCTGCGGGCGTTGTTCCGGGCGCTGACGAACACCAGGGCCTATCAGCGATCGAGCCGAACCGCCGGCGACGGTTCGCTGAGTCCGCCCGAGTCGTTCGCCCGGATGCAAATCAAGACGCTCGCGCCGGAGCAACTGTACGACTCGCTGATCAAGGCCGTGCGGATGACGGCCCCGCCGATGGCGTTGGGCGCGGGCGCGCCCGTTCCGGCGGTCGATTTCGGCCGGGCGCAGTTCATCGCGCGGTTCAACCTGGCGTCGCGCGACGCCAGCGAGTTCCAGGCCGGCATTCCGCAGGTGCTGGCGCTGATGAACGGGCCGCTCACGGCCCTGGCGACCGATCCCGGCCGGAGTGGCATCTTGCTGGCGATCGACGCGCCGTTCTTCAGCGATGAAGAGCGGGTGGAGACGCTCTTTTTGGCGACCCTTTCGCGACTGTCCCGCGCGTCGGAACGCGACGAATTCGTCGCTTACGTCGCAGCGGCCGAAGACCACCGCGCGGCGTTGGGCGACGTCGTGTGGGCGTTGCTCAACAGCCCGGAGTTCATCTTGAATCACTAACTCGGATTATTCATGGTCCTGGGGAAACGAGCGCAGTCGGCCGTTACACGAACCCGCGGCGCAAGCAAGGTCAGTTCGACGCTGCGCCTTGCTTGCGCCGCGGGTTGGTGTGTTAGCACGCTCGTGCTCTCGCTCAGCAGTGGCTGCAATCGCTCGCAAAACGCCCCGGCCAAGCCGCCCGGCGCCGGTTCGCCGGCGCCCCAGCCTGCCGAGACCGTCGCGCTCGACGCGAAGGCCGTCAAAGATAAATCTCCTGACGCCCAACACCTAACGCCCAACGCACCCGCCCCGGCAAATGAGAAGGCACTCGCGACGGACGCCGGCGCTGTGCCTTCGACCTCTCAGGCGCCGGCGCCGATGGCCGGCGACGGCACGGAACGCTTCGTGGTGTTCACGCCCCGCGGGCCGCTGATCGTGGAGATCCGGATGACGATCGACGGCAAGCCGTTTGCCGCGGTGCGCGCGGAATTGGTCGACGAATTCTTGCGGATGGCCGATGGCGACCACGACGGGAAGCCCACCTGGACCGAGGTGTTCGCCGATCCGAAACGGGTTTTCGGCGGCCGGACGGACCTGGGGATCGAGATGAAGAACCGCCGCGAGTTCCTCAAGGCGCACGACACGAACTCGAACGGCCTCGTCGATCGCGACGAAGCACGCCGCTTCATCGCCCAGATCAACCGCGCGGGCGCGGCCTTCGCGCTCGACGGCTCGACCGAATACCGCGGCATGAACCAACGGGAGTCGCCGCTGCGCCGCCTGCTCGACGCCGACGCGGACGAGATGCTTTCGTCGGCCGAATTGGCCGGCGCCATCGACCGTCTGCGCAGCCGCGACGCCAACGACGACGATATCCTGGAGCTCGACGAGCTTCGCGACGCGCCGGTCGGCAACGCGATGGGAATGAATGCGTCGGGCACGGCGAACCTGAGTCCGCCGGCCGCCGCGCGACTCGGCCCGAACGCCAATTGGGACGCGGTCCGCTATGCCTTTTCGGAGCTGTACCTTGATGCTGGACGCATCCGCGAGGGGAGCTTCTCCTTGACGAAGGCTCTGATCGGCCAACTCGACGCCAACGCCGACGGCTGGCTTGCGAGCGAGGAATTGGCGGGGCTCGACACCGTCGCGCCGCACATCGAACTGGAGGCGAACTTCGGCCGGACGGGCGAGCGGACGCCGGGGTTGGCTCCGCGGTCGATGGCCGCCGAGCTGATTGCAGCCGCCGGTTTGGAGAGGGCCGCGCGGAGCGGAATATGTGAAAATTCCGGTGCCGGCGAGATGGTGTCGCACACCGCGGACGGGTTCGTGCTCGATCTGCCCGGCGTGCTGCTGCGGTTCCAAGGGCGCGATCGGGTCGCCGGCGATGACGAGCGACCGCCCCCCGAGGAGCAGCTCGCGGCGCTCGACGCCGACAAGAACGGCTACCTCGAAAAGCCGGAGGTCGAAGGCCAGGAGCAAGCGGCCGGGGCCGTCTTCGACGACTGGGACGCCGACGGCGACGGCAAGGTCTACGCCTCGGAGATCGCCGGCTACGACCGGCGGCGGCGGGCGCCGCGGCTTAGTGCCGTGCGCGCCGCCGTCAACGACGATCAGGACATCCTGTTTGCGCTTTTGGACGTCGACCAGGACGGCCGTTTGACCGCTCGCGAGTTGAAACAGGTGGCCGAAAGGCTTGGCTGGCTCGACCGCGACGGCGACGGCAGCCTTTCGTACGACGAGTTGCCCGCTTCGATCGGCATCGTTTTCGACCGCGGCAACCGGGACGACCGCGCGCCGCGGGGGGCGGTGGCCGCCGCGGCGACGGCCTCGGGACCATCGTGGTTCATTCACATGGATACGAACCACGACCAGTTCATCAGTCCGCGCGAGTTTCCCGGCAGCCCGGCCAAGTTCGCCGCCCTGGACGCCGACGGCGACGGTTTCATCGATCGGGCCGAGGCGGAAACGGCGCCGTAAGTGGTGGCTGATGGCAGAGCGTAAGCGATGCCCCGGCTCGATAGCGACCGGGGCATCGCTTAGGCTCTGCCCCAGCCACCGTGAATCCACGTTGCGACGTCATGGACAGTTCGTTTCAATCGAAGAATTTTCCTACCACGCTCTGGACGGTCGTGTTGCACGCCGGTCGAGACGAACCTGCGCAAGCCCGGGCCGCGCTGGCGCAGCTTTGTCAGGCGTACTGGTATCCGCTTTACTCCTTCGTTCGGCGGCGGGGATATTCGCCGCACGACGCTGAAGACCTCACGCAGGCGTTTTTCGCCCAGATTCTGGAGAAACGCCGGCTGGAACACGTCGATCCAGAACTGGGGCGATTTCGCACCTTCTTGTTGGCGTCGTTGAAGAATTTCTTGGCGAACGACTGGGACCGAGCGCACGCCTGCAAGCGTGGCGGAGGACAGACGATCGTTTCACTCGACGAGGCGAGTGCCGAGTCGCGTTATCGACTCGAACCGAGCCACGAGATGACTCCCGAGCGTCACTTCGAGCGGCAGTGGGCCATGACTCTTCTGGATCAGGTGCTCGACGCCTTGCGGGATGAATACCAAGCCGAAGGCAACGGCGATCTCTTCGATGAACTGAAGGCGGCCATCATCGGTCAGCCGGGGAGGTACGCGGACATGGCGGCCCGCTTGCGGCGTAGCGAGGGGGCGATCAAGGTGGCCGTCCATCGGTTGCGCCGCCGCTACCGCGAGTTGTTGCGGGCCCGAATTGCCGCGACCGTGGGCGAGGGGGACGTCGAGGACGAGTTGCGTCATCTGTTGGCGGTGCTGGGCGGCTGATTTTTCCTGTAACCTTTCGTAACGGTTGCTTTTAGTAGAGGTGGAGACGAAAACACCCGCTATACCGCACGCGGCCTGGTTCGACACCAACCCGCGGCGCAAGCAAGGTGCGTAACCACTGTCCTTGCTTGCGCTTCGGGTTAGTTTGCAACGCTGACAAATGTTTCATTCCCGGCCGCTCGCAGCATAAGAAAGGCAAAAACCATGACCACCCCATGCGCCTGTCCGCAATGCGGCAAGCCCCTGCCCAGCGATGGCCCGCTGGGGCTGTGCCCGGAATGTCTTCTCAAGGCCGCGCTGCCGGGCCAATCGGTTTTCGAATCGGCGGCGACGGGCCTTCACGACTCTTCCCAAGCAACCGCCGCCGAGGCCGGGACGCGCCTCAAATATTTTGGCGACTACGAGCTTCTCGAAGAGATCGCCCGCGGCGGCATGGGAGTCGTCTGGAAGGCCCGGCAAACGAGTCTCAAACGTGACGTGGCCCTCAAAATGATCCGCGCGGGCGACCTGGCCGGCCCCGACGAGGTCGAACGATTTTTGCGCGAGGCCGAAGCCGCCGCCAACTTGCAGCACCCCAACATCGTCGCCATCCACGAGGTCGGCGAGCAGGCGGGCCAACATTACTTCACGATGGACTACGTGGCGGGTCGCGACCTCGGGGCCCTCGTGAAAGACGGGCCGCTGCCGCCGCAACTCGCGGCGCGCTACCTCAAGATCATCGCCGAGGCGATCCACTTTGCCCATCAGCGTGGCACCCTGCATCGCGACTTGAAGCCGCAAAACGTGCTCATCGACTCCGCCGATCAGCCACGAATCACCGACTTCGGCCTGGCCAAGATTCTGAAAGACGACAGCCGGCTGACGCAATCGGGCGCCGTCATGGGCAGTCCCAGCTACATGCCGCCGGAGCAAGCCGCCGGCCGGCAGGGCGACATCGGCCCGGCCAGCGACGTCTATTCGCTCGGCGCGATGCTCTACGAGCTCCTGACGGGCCGGCCGCCGTTCCGCGGGGCCACGGCCCTGGCCACGTCGTTGGATTCGCTGGGATTCAGGAGGGAAGCCGACCCGTCGCGCGGGGGCTGTGTTGGCAACTCACCAATCCGGCGAAGGTGCCTCGCCAGGCGCTGCGGTCCACCGATCAAGCGACTACTTGGACGGGCTCGATAACGGGATCGATCAGGCGCGAGCGCTGTGCCGGCGCCAGACCCTTAATCTTCACGCACACGACGGGCAGGAGTTCTTCACGGAGCTGTTTTTCGGCCAACTGGCGGCTGTGCTGGTTGAACTCATCGTCTCCGGCGATCTCGAAGTAGACGTGCGATTCGGCTGGGAGAACGTCGTCCACCTCAGGATGGTCCATGACGTATTTCCCGAACTCAGCCGTGAGTTCAAGCTGCTTTTGAGCGAATTGACGGGCGTTGATCATCGTTTCGTCTCTCTGATAAACCGTGCTTGGTACGATCGCCAATTCGCCTTCAAATCCTCGATTGCGTAGGAGAAGGTGGAGCTGACATCCCCCACGAACACGGCTGTCTTATCTTGTGTTCCGTCCGCATGGACCGTATCGCGATGACAAAACCCGTGGGCGTTGCCATAGCGTTCGATGGCGCGCCACTCCTCCTGCCAGCGGGCCTCCAATTGCACCGTGAACCTCAACACTTGCTTACCGCGACGTTCGTAGGAGCAACGGAGTCGGACGGTTTCAGCGACGAGGTTCTCGGTCCACTCTCGACGTACAAGTCGGGCGCCACCCATGCCGATTCTCCCACGATTCCATTATACCTGATTCGCGATATTCTGCTAGCCAAACTCCTGGACATCAAGACGACGGATCAGGTGCTCGATGCCTTGTGGGATGAATACCACGCCGAAGGCAAGGGCGATCTCTTCGATGAACTGAAGGCCGTGATCGTCGGCCAACCGGTGAGGTACGCGGACATGGCGGCCCGCTTGCGGCGTAGCGAGGGGGCGATCAAGGTGGCCGTCCATCGGTTGCGCCACCGCTACCGCGAAGGGCATTTGTGCTTCGCGTAATCGCGCTGCCGAGTTTGACCCACCGCCGGTAGGACGTGCGAAGCGCGAGCTCCTCCCACGTCGGAAGTACGTACGGCGCGAACGTCCCCGCCATGCAGTGGTGCGCGAGCGCCTGGGCGTCCCAACGGTCGGTCTTTCGTTTGGCTGACCCGACGAGCATCGGGTTGATAACAATCCGGACCCACTCCGAAAGCGCCCAAAGCACCGGGAAATGGTACGTCGACGTGCTTTCCATAAGGACGCGCCTGTTGGCCAGGGGAACACGGTCCTCAAGCCACTCACGCATAGCCTTAAGCCCGAACGGGGAGGTGTCGAATTTCGCGAGGTCGCGTTTCTGCCTCCCGGTGTCGTACACCGGGCGCAGGACACAGCACCAAACCATATCGCGGTGACAGTCAATGCCAACGCCGTAGGGGAACCACTTCCCGTCAACTTCGTCCGTCGTCGTGATGCCGGTCTCACGGTTGAGTCGTCGCATTTCACGCCTCCATCGTGCGGTTGTGGTCTACGCCCGAATCGTCGAGAGCGGGGCGGCGCGAGGCCGAACGCCCAACGACCGCGATCGCGACGTGAAGGATTTCGCCGCGAAGCTCCGCAACACGAATAGCGGTCTCAAGCTGGTCCGCGATCGCGCCACGGTAGGCGTTGCCCCAATCGGGCGCGTGCATCCCAACGAACGACGTGACCTCGCCCTTCTGGACGCGGATGTTGTCGAGCTGCCGCATTGCGGCATGCACTCGGGCGCCGTTCAAAAACGTAGCGGACGCCGCCACAAACGCGCCGTCGTGCCTTCCCACGCCTACGAACCAGTAGTCACCGTACGCTGGCTCGCCGCACAGAACTTCCATCAATTGCGCTAGCATGACACCTCCTTGCGTCGTTGCGATGAGCGGGCTTCACGCCCCAAGTTGTCTTAAGGTCAAAAAATGCTGACCGACTCACGTCGGCGTAAGGTACATTAACAAACTATCTGAGGTGACCGGAAATACCGTCAACAAAGTTTCGTCGAAGAACGCGCCGCCGTTGGCCAAAGCTTGCAAAGGAGATCGGACGCGGAACGAACCACGCACGTCTCAAACTGCGGGAGTGGCGTAAAGGCGGTCAGCATTTGCGAAAGTCTAGCGGAAAACAAAACCGTCAAGAGCAGTTTCCACAAATAATTTCGCGCGTCTCGCTCGCGGCCGGAACGGCGCTGACGCTGGCGCGCCACAAAAGGCGAAGGCGTAGCGAAAAAACTGACAAAACCGTTCCTTTACCCGACGAAAGCTTCCGAGCGTGGGGCACGGAAGAACGCTGCGGAGGAAGAAGTCTTAACGCGTCTAAAGCCGGGCAATCCGCCGAGACGGATTTCCTGGTCGGTACAGGAACGGTTTTGTCAGTTTTTTCTTGCGCAGTTTCGGCTGCGCCGAAGCCGCGTTTTGCGCGGTCGCGCTGCGCCCCGCCGCGCGACGCCAAACGGCGCGCCGCGCGCCGATTCGCACACGCGCCGCGCGCTCATTGGCACGGTCAGATAACCTGGGGTGCGAAGAATCGGCATGTTGCACGACGAACTGAAAGAGAATCGCAATTGGCCCGACAATTGCATATAGGCGCGTCGATCCGCTTCAAAACTCGCGGAGCCAACGACCCACCCTATTCGGAATCATCGTAGGACGCCTTCATCATGAGTTCCCGCCATTCGTCAGTTTCCCGTCCTTCCGCACCCAACACCCCCCACCCACCGACGCGCGATGAGATCCAGGCTGAATGCGCCCGAATTCGCGCAGGTTGGGACGAGTCTGAGCGCCGCGCGACCTGGTCGAACTGGTGATGGTGACGCCGGGTGTGCTCGAAGGCCGACGTCGTGGAGCATAGTCAGCGCGATCGAAAGTGAACTTGACCGGGGCCGGAAGAATTGACTAGAATCTGGCGAGTGAAGAGAGAAGAGAGTGTTGTCCCCATTCGCAGCCGTGGCCGCCCATCCGGCACCAGATCCCATCTCGCCCGGCCTGAGTTGCTCACATTGAGAGGCGGTTGTTTATGTCCGCACCTGTTTTGGCATCTCTTTCGCAAACCACGGCATTCCCCGACAAGACGCCGCGTCATCCCTTGGGATCCAGGGCGCGGGTGCTGCTGACCAGTGTGTTTGGTCCCTACGCCCAAGATGACGGCTACGGCAGTCGAATCATCAATCCGATGGAGTTGTATCACAACCAAGTCACGCGCGTGCAACATGCGTTCTCGTTGCGGACATTTAATCGTTCATGGGGCTTGATGATCATTCAGGCCAATCTGCACGCGCCCGTGACGTTGCTGGATTTCCCTTCGCAAGCGCGATTCATGCAGGAGATTCAGACGCGGGAATACGATATTGTCGGAATTAGCGCGATTCAAACCAATTTGTCCAAAGTCCGCTGGATGTGCCGCTCGATCCGCAAGCACCTGCCGCGCGCGCAGATCCTGATTGGCGGGCACTTGGCCAATCTTCCGGATCTGGATCGCTACTGCGCTTGCGACCATGTGGTGCGGGCGGATGGCGTGCGCTGGATGAGAGAGTATCTTGGAGAGGACACCAACAATCCGATTCGTCATCCGCAGGTTCCCGGAAACCTCGGCTCGCGGATCATGGGAACCAACCTGATGAATCACCCCGGCGACGCCTGCGCGACGCTGATTCCATCCGTGGGCTGTCCGATGGGATGCAATTTCTGTTCGACGTCCGCCATGTTCGGCGGCAGAGGCAAATCGATCGAATTCTATCGCACGGGCTCCGAGCTATTCGAGATCATGTGTCAGTTGGAGAAGAACCTCCGCATTCAGGCGTTCTTTGTCATGGACGAGAATTTCCTCCTGAATGCCAAGCGGAGCTTGCAGTTGCTGGAACTGATGGAGAAGCACGGCAAGCCTTGGGCGCTATACGTGTTCGGTTCGGCCAACGTGTTGCGGAAATACACCTTCGACCAGCTTGTGCGACTGGGGGTGTCCTGGGTGTGGACGGGCCTGGAGGGGAAGAACTCGCGCTATCGGAAGCTCGCCGGCACCGACACCATCGCTTTCACTCGGCAACTCCGCGAGCACGGGGTCCGCGTCCTCGGCTCCAGCATCATTGGCCTGGAAGAGCACACACTCGACAACATCGACGAGGCGATTGAGCATGCCGTGCGCCATGCGACGGAATTCCATCAGTTCATGCTCTACACACCCATCCCCGGAACGCCACTCTTCACGGAGCTTCAGACACAAGGCCGGCTGCTCGATTTGACCGATTACTCGATTGCGGACATCCACGGACAGTTGCGGTTCAACTACCGCCACTCGCACATTCCCCAGGGCCGGGAAACGGAGTTGCTGCTGAGGGCGTTCCAGCGCGACTTCGAGGTGAATGGTCCCAGCGTGGTGCGGATCGTGCGGACGACACTCCGCGCCTGGAAGCGTTTTCGCCATCATTCGGACCCGCGTGTGCGAGCACGCTTCGCCTACGAGGCCGCGAATCTGAACGATCGCTACGCGGGTGTTCTTTGGGCGACGCGCGAGTGGTATCGCGATGATGCCCGGCAGGCGAAGAAGATCACGGATCTCTTGGATGAGTTGTATGCGGAATGTGGTGAGCGAGCCCGACGCGCGGCACCGATTGTGGGGCGACGGCTGTTCAAGAATCTCGTGCGGGAAGAGCAACGCTTGAGCCGAGGATGGACCTACGAGCCGCCCACGTTTTACGAGACCAACTTTCCCGACGGCCCGCCGGGCTCTGTTTGCATTGACCCCATTCGCATCGACGCACTCTACGTTCCGCAAGTCGCGGCGTGAATTTCGTCTTGCCCTTCAACCATGGGGTGGCACGGGTGGCACGGTGGATGAGATCGTCTGCGGGGCGTCCCGAGTCGCCTCATGTCCGGTCACCCGGTGGATCCGGATCTTGTAGAAGATAGGAATGAACGGCTCGGCCAGGTCGCGATGGGTGCGGGCCGCACCGGCGGTCGAGGCCGGCTCCCACCACATCGCACGCGCCTCGAGGAGTCGGTGGGCCAAGAGTTGCTCGCTGCTTCGCCACGAGGTATTGGGCAATTCTTCGTAACGCTCGCGCATCGTCTGACGTGCATTGCGGCGCCCGCCGTTCCGCCCCGGAGCATCGGACAACTCTTCGAAACGCCCGAAGGCGATCACACTCACCCACTGGTCCTGGCTCTCGACTTCGTCCACCTCAACGCAGACCAACGGATTGGCGCGCATCCATTCGACCTTTTGGCCGAGCGTCGTGAAGCCGTAGAGGCACTCGTCGCCACCGAGTGGCGAGTAGTAGGCGAGGGAGACGGGGACGACGTACGGCTGATTCCCGTACGCGCAAGCCAGTCTAGCCAACCTAGCTCCGGCCAACACCCGACAGCACTCATCCCGGTTCATTTCGCGGATCACCATCACTCACTGCCTTTCCGCCTCAATCCGTCATCTTCCGACCGGGCTTTCCCGTTTGCAGCCATTCACGACCTGGGGCGCGCCCGGCGCGCCCCAGGTCGGGCTCCGTCCATGGTAATTCCTCCCAAGAGATCATGTATTGGGATCACCCTCGACTTACCTACCGCAATTTTCGCGCCACTACAGGAACAGTGTGCCAATTCGGCACACCAGCCTCAGAGGATTCGCATCGACTGACGCTGAAATCGCCCACTTCATGGAAGGGGGGCATAAATGACCCTAAATGACCGGTGTTCCCGCACCGCCTTCCTCCACGCCGAACCCCATTTGCGGTACGGGGATGCCGCGGTCGTTGCAGCCCTGCAGCACTCGGCTCTTCAAGAGCGAGCGGAAGGCGCCGAATCCCTCTCTTCCCAGCTCGTCCGCCAGCAGTGGTAGTGCGAGAATCCCGTGCCTGACCAGGCGCACGTCCGTCCCGATGATCGTCACGTACTTCCGCAGTTCGTGCTCGGGAGGGATCTGCTTCAGACGTGCCAGGATCTCGTGCCGGCCGATCTGACGCGTGGCCTCGTGAACGACGTCGTCCAACACCTCCTTGTACGCTTCCAGGTGCTGTTCGTCCAATTCGGTCGGCAGGGCCAGTCGGCATCTTCGCCGTACAAGTCGAGTCGGCCAAGACTGTTCAAGCCGCCAAACAGGTCGCCGCTGAACAGGATCTGGCTTTCCGGGTCGTACACGGCCATGGCACCACGGAAATGACAGAACGGCGTCGGGACGAATTGGACCTGCGCGCCGTTGGACAACTTGATCCGGTGGTGTTCGGCCTTGTTGGAAAAATACAGGTGCTTGGGATGGTCGTTTAAATGCCGGACCAGGCGCCAAACGTCCTCGCTGGTCAATCCGGTAAGGCGAGGGTTCTCCCGCGTGAAATAGATCAAGTTTCCAACGACGTCTGGATCTTGATGGTTGATGCTGAACACGCGGAGCGCCGCCACTTCGCCGATGTGCTCCAGCAGGTGCTCACGCAACTCGGCGTAATCGATTTGCGAATCCGGATCGACGCACCAATGAATGGTCTCCGAGCCCTTTGCCGCAAAACTCCGCAGGTACGTGTTGCACTGCAGCAAGCTGTCCGGATTTCGGCGGCCGACCATGTAGCAGCCTTCCCCAATCGGTGATTTCCAAATAGGTAAGTCACTCATCGTCTTGCTCCCGAGCTCCCCGCCTCCTCTCAATCCACAGGGACACCCCTATGCGGGATTCTACCAGCGCCAACCGCAATTTGGCAAGCCAGACCGACCCTACCCGCCTTGAAGGGGCGACAGCCCCAGGCGGGCTTCGCCCGCCTTCTTGACCAGGAGTTTGTCGTAAACCAATTTCACACGGCGGTTTGGCTTCGTGGGGAGACGCACTTGCCAAGCAAGACCGGATCGACACCCGAGCTGACTTGCCTGGACATAGGCCCCGCTGTCAGCGGCGAATTCACATGCCGGAACGTGCGTCAGGGCGCATGTCGTGCGTATTCGCACGACACGGCGAAGCGTGGCGCGACAAACGGACACACCGCAACGCCCTTTTGCCGTCCAACGTAACACTTGGGAGAAGTTGGTCAAGATTTCGCGTCGCCGCGCACTTGGCAGCGCGGCGCGCCGTTGATAGATTGTTGGAATGCCTGAGCCGGACGAAATCGCCTTGCGATGCGTACGATCAGGCTCGTCGCGGATCGATGCCGCGGCGTTTACGAAAACACGCTTTTGAATTCCGGAGGTTTGACGCATGGGTACGAGAAAGACCGCGGCTTCGCTCAAAGACAAGGGACCGGTGGACGATGAAGCTTGGGATCTCGCGGCGGTGCAGGCCGCCTGCCTCAACGAGATGAGCTATCTTCTGATGGACGACGGGACCATGAATAATCCGGGCTAGCTTGGCTCCATGGGCGACGAACGCGAAACATCCGGAGAGACTGCGGCGAGCCGCCGGCAGGGCACGATCGCCGGTTTTGCCGTAGCGGCGATTGGCCTGCACCTCGTTCTTCGCTTCGGCGTGAAGACAGGAGTTGAGATTGCCGGCTTGCCGCTCCACGACTTGCCCCTTGTTGCCACGCTCGCATTCGGCGGTGTTCCCCTGCTCATCGGGCTGGCAATCAAGGTCTTCCGCCGGGACTTTGGCTCCGACCTGTTGGCGGGCATTTCCATCATCACGTCGGCCCTGCTGCAAGAATACCTGGCCGGCTCGTTGGTCGTGCTCATGCTCTCTGGGGGAGCAGCCCTGGAAGGGTACGCCGTCCGGAGCGCGTCGTCGGTGCTGCGAGCCCTGGCCCAGCGCATGCCTTCGTGGGCCCATCGCAAACGGGGCGGCGACGTCGCGGACGTGGCGTTGGGGCAGGTGGCCGTCGGTGACATGCTGGTGGTCTTCCCCCACGAAATCTGTCCGGCCGATGGGACCGTTCTCGATGGGCGCGGCGTGATGGACGAATCGTACCTGACCGGCGAGCCGTATAGGATGTCGAAGACGCCTGGCTCGGAGGTGCTGTCGGGGGCGATCAACGGCGATACGGCCCTCACGATCCGGGCCGACAAGCTCGCCATCGATTCCCGCTATGCGAAAATCATGCAGGTGATGCGCGCCTCGGAGCAACGGCGCCCGCGGCTGCGTCGGCTGGGCGACCAGCTCGGCGCCTTCTACACGCCGGTGGCGGTTGCGATTGCCGCCGTGGCCTGGGCCGCGAGTGGGTCGGCGGTTCGGTTCCTGGCCGTGCTCGTGGTGGCGACCCCCTGCCCGCTCTTGATCGCCATCCCAGTCGCCGTCATCGGCTCGATCTCCCTGGCCGCCCGGCGGGGGATCATCATCAAGGATCCCGCCGCGCTGGAGAAAATCGACACCTGCCGCACTGCCATCTTCGACAAGACGGGGACGTTGACGTACGGCCAGCCCAAGTTGACCGACGTCGTTGGGGTTGACGATGCCGCGGAGCCGGATCTGCTCGCGCTGGTCGCCGGTCTTGAATGTTACTCGAAGCACCCCTTGTCCGGTGCGATTCTCGACGCCGCACGCGAGGCGGGAATGGTTCTCCGCGAGGCGAGTCAAATCAGCGAGCGACCCGGCGAGGGATTGGCGGGTGTGGTTGACGGACGGCAAGTCCAAGTCACGAGCCGCCGGAAACTGACAACCCGGCACCCTGAACTGGTGGAGAAGCCGCCTCTGCCGGGCGGCGGCCTGGAGTGCGTCGTCTTGATCGACGGCCACTACGCCGCGACCTTTCGATTTCGCGATCAGCCGCGTGCCGAAGGCGCGTCGTTCATCCACCACCTGGGCCCCAGGCACCGTTTCGACCGTGTGCTCCTCGTCTCCGGCGATCGTGAATCGGAAGTGCGTTACCTCGCCGATCAGGTCGGCATCAAGGAGGTCTACTTCGGCCAGAGTCCCGAGCAGAAACTAGAATTGGTCCGCGAGGAGACGCGGCGGTCGAACACAGTCTTCATGGGCGACGGCATCAATGACGCTCCGGCCCTGACCGCGGCCACGGTCGGAATTGCCTTCGGCCAAAAGAGCGACATCACGGCCGAGGCGGCCAGCGTCGTGATTCTGGACAGTTCGCTGCAGAAGGTCGACGAGTTCCTGCACGTCAGCCACCGGATGCGGTCCATTGCCCTGCAGAGCGCCGTCGGCGGCATGGCACTGAGCTTGATCGGCATGTTGTTGGCCGCGCTGGGCTATCTGCCGCCGGTCGCCGGCGCGGTTGCCCAGGAAGTTATCGACGTCGTCGCCGTCCTCAACGCCCTGCGGGCGGCCAGGACGCCGAAAACACTCTCGGACTATTCATGATAACACACGAACCCGCGGCGCAAGCTCGCCGGGTCCGCGGGGCCGGCCCACGAACGGGTAGGGATCATTTTCCCGAAAAAAGCACGCTCGTTGCGCAGCAACGAACGTGAAAAAAACGAAACGGCAGCGAAGCGAAAAAAAACGAATTCCGAATACCCCATGACGTCTGAGCGAGCCGCGAAAGCGGCATCCAATTGCCGCGCCACCCTCCGGGGTGATAACTTGGAGGCTCCGCCCATCTCTTATCGCGATCGGATCGCCAAAACCAGGGCTTCCGCCCATCTTTCTTGGAACCCGTACTCCGTTGGCCCCAAACAACTCCATCACTCCGACGAGAAAACCACCCACGAATTCGCCAGACGAACCAAGCGTCACAGCGTCACACATGGTTGCCTTGGTCCGCCTCGATCGGGCAATGAATGCCAGCAGAATTCACAACGATCCGATCAAGGCCCTGAATTTCACCTCACAGTCGACGCGCCGGCAACGCCCTGCGCCGCGGCGAGAACAGCGTCCGAAACGGAAAGGGTGCGGTTGCGAACGGCAACGCGGCCGAGCGCGGCGCGGCCACGAAAAAACTGGCAAAACCGTATCTTTACTCGACGAAAGCTTCGGAGCGTGTGGCACAGATGAACGCTGCGGGGGTCCATGGCGGCCCACGAAACAGGCAGGATCATTGTTAAAAAGCACGAACATTGCGCAGCAACGGGCGTGCGAAAGAAAACAGCAGCGAAGCGAAGAAAACCGATCTCCGACAACCCCATGACGTCTGAGCGAGCCGCGAACGCGGCATACCATTGCCGCGCCACACTTCGCCTTACCCCACGCGTTTTTGGATCGCTTGGGAGGGGTTTCGGAGTCGGTTTTCTTCGCGCAGCGCAGGGTGCGTGCCGACGTCGCGAAGCAAGCGCGTCGCGCGGCCCTAGTCCTCGCACGGCGCGCCTCCCTGTGCTGCGCGTCCGCGCTCACGTCGGTGGTTTAGCAAGCGATGGCGCTGTGCCGTCGCTCGTCGACGGCCTCAATGGCCTGGACGGCGAGCAGAAGAAGACAATCGAGAGCGCAAGGGCACTGGTTCGTGTTACGGTTGACACATTGCGTGCAAACCCGGTCGTGGAACTCCTCGATGTACGGATCCATCACGCTACTGCGCACGCCGTGTACGGCGTCGATCAACCGCGGCAGATCCAATTCGATGCCGCACCGCTTTCCCAGCGGGGCACAGGGAGGCCCGCCGGGCGGCTTCTCGACGCACCGGCTGCAAACCTGTTCGCGCAGCTCTTGAAGGTACTCCGCCAACTCGGTATCGCTGTACATGGCACACCTCCGCGTTGCTTGGGGTCCGGCAGCCGCGCCGCGGACTACTTCGCCAAGCGGCTTCGGCTGTCCAGCGAAACGAGGGAGCAAGGTTCATGCCGTTCAAAATCCGGCTCACGGGAATCGAGCGATTTGGCGCCGTGCTACTCGTTCCCACGCTCCGCCGACGCATCCGGTGCAGCTTTTCCGGTACGAACCGTTGGCCGGTCACGCCGGCGTGAGAGGCGGATTCGCACATTGCGCGCTAAGCGGCGCGCCGCGGTTCGCCGGTTAGCCGCCACGACGCCCTGAGCGGCGTCGCGTTACGCCACGCCGTACTTTTCCAGCAGACGGTACAAGCTGCGGCGATTGATGCCCAGAGCCCTCGCGGCACGGGCCTTGTTGCCGCGTTCTCGCTCCAACACGTCGATCACATGGGTGCGTTCGATATCCTCGAGTTTGTCGCCCGGCCCGTCCACTCTGCGCGCTTCAGGCGCGAGCGGGCGCAGCAGGTCGGGCGGCAGGTCGTCGAGCCGCACGGTCGGCCCGTCGGCCAGGATCTTCGCCCGGTCGATCGCATTGATGAGTTGCCGGATGTTGCCCGGCCAGGAATACGACTCCAGAGCCTGCATGGCGGCCGGCTCGATCTGCCATTCGGGGCCGAGCAATTTGGCCACCAAAAGGGGAATGTCGCCGATCCGCCGCCGCAAGGGAGGCAACTCCAGCGAGAGCACGTTGATTCGGTAGTAGAGATCCTCGCGAAAGCGGCCGGCTTTTACTTCCAGAGCCATGTCGCGGTTCGTCGCCGCCAACAGCCGCACATCAACCCTCAACTCTTTGAGGGAGCCGATCCGCCGCATCGAGCCGTCCTCCAGCACGCGTAACAGCTTGGCCTGCAACGAACCGGGCATCTCGCCGATCTCGTCGATCAAAAGCGTGCCGCCGTCGGCGACCTCGAACAGGCCGGGCTTGGCGCTGATCGCCCCCGTGAACGAACCTTTCTCGTGTCCGAACAGCTCGCTTTCGAGCAAGGTTTCGGGCAGGGCGGCGCAGTTGATCACGACCATCGGCTGTTCGGCGCGCGGGCTGGCGCGGTGCAAGGCCCGCGCGACCAGTTCTTTGCCCGTGCCGCTTTCACCTTGGATCAAGATCGCCTTGTCGGTCGGCCCAGCCCGCTCGATCAGCCGAAACACCTCTTGCATGGACGCCGAGCGACCAATCATCTCCGCATGGGGCTGGCTCCGTTCGAGCACCGTCTTGAGCTGCTGGTTTTCCTTGCGCAACTGCCGTCGCTCGTAGGCCCGTTGGACGACGACTTCCAGTTCGGCCAGCGGAAAAGGCTTGGTCAGGAAGTCGTGCGCCCCGCGTTTCATCGCCTCGACCGCCGTTTCGATCGACCCCTCGCCGGTTAACAGCACCACCTCGCACCCCGGGCTGCCGGCCCTTAATTTGTCGAGCAACTCCACGCCCGACATGCCGGGCATCACCAGATCAACGACCGCCACGTCGAACTGTCGCCGAGCCGCCAGCCCGAGCGCCTCTTCCCCGTCACCCGCCTCCTGCACGCGATACCCGCGGCGCACGAAACGACGGGCCACGGTATCACGGTATTCCGTGTCGTCATCGACAAGCAACAAGTCGATGTTCCGCGGTTCGCGTGGCATGGCAATCGAAAACCCGGCGGTTTGGGGAATAGGCTCTTAGCCTGTCAGCCTGGAAAGGCTAACCTACATCAGTGGGAGGGCGGTGCCCACCCTCCGTTCAAAAGCAACAAGCGTGCCACACATTCATCTCGCCGTCGAGAGCATTTCTTGCGAGGAATGCGCCTCGCAAAGGTCACATCTCGTCGATCGCGGGTGTGCGGAATCGACGCAGGCGAGCGTTTACGCACAGTATCGCACTTCCGACATAATATACCGCTATACCGCACGCGGCCTGCTCCGACACTAACCCGCAGCGCAAGCAAGGAGCGTAACATCGAAAACCACGAAGCATCTGCTCTGCGCGATTTGGCGGGCGATGGCACTCGAATTGCTCGTGATCCAGATATATTGCCCCCGTGTCGATCACGAGCGAAAGCGAGTTGGACCATGACCGACGAATCCCATCGAGCTTTTATCAGTGCCTTTGGAACTGAACATCACGAATTGCGCCAATTAGTCCAAGCGATTCGCGCGGTGGTGCGCGACGAGCGGCCCTGGAGCCACGAGGCGGTCGCCGAGGTGGTCGAACTCCTGGCCTCGCTCGAAACGCATTTGCATCATCACTTCGCACAAGAAGAAGCAGGGGGCTATCTTGAAGAAGTGCTGAGCTTGGCCCCGCGGTTCAGCGACGAGGTTGCCGAGTTGCTGCGGCAGCACCCACAGATGCTCGATAAGACCCGCTTGGTGTACAAGACTGCCGGCCGCGCGGTCCATGAATCCTCCGCCTGGCCTCAGTTGAAGCGCGAATTGCGGGAGCTGATCGAGGCGCTGATCGCCCACGAGAGCGAGGAGAACAAGATCGTGCAGCAGGCGTTCAACACGGGCCTGGAGGATCTCGACTAACCTCTAACCTCGGGCGCACGATCATTCGCTCAGCGGCAGACGCCGAACCGGGCGGTACTGATAGAAGGAGGGTCATTCAGCGTCCGGAGCGTCCGCACACTTGTGGGGGGTAACGTACCAGCCTGTACCGGCTGCTCCGCGTGCGTGATCGCCTGCCAAGCGGAGAACAATGTTCCGGTGGGTTAGATCGTGACGCTGGTTCGACGCTGCACGGCGACTTCGCTGGGATGGTACTGAGCCACAGGGATAAACTGCCCATTGGTGAAGTCGTAGGCGAAGACCTCGCCAGTTTCGATCTTGTAAACCCAGCCGTGCAGGTGCAAATCGCCCCGTACCAACCGTGAGGCCACAGCCGGGAGAGTCCGCATGTTCTCCAGTTGCACCAGCACGTTTTCTTCGACGGTCGCCGTCACCAGTCGGTCGCCATCGAGATGCCCATAGTTATCACGCACGATGCGGCGAGTCGTTTCGGCGTGAGACAACCACGATGACACGGCTGGCATTGGTGCGACCATTTCGGGTTGTAGCAAACCCTTCATCGCCCCGCAGTGGGAGTGACCGCAGATGATAATGTCCTTGACGCCAAGTGCTGCCACAGCGAATTCGATAGTCGCCGCCTCCCCGCCGTTGGTCGCACCGTGCGGAGGCACGATGTTCCCAGCGTTGCGAAGGATGAACAGGTCGCCCGGCTTCGAGCGAGTCAGCAAGTTCGGGTCGATGCGGGAGTCCGAACAGGTGATGAACAGCGTTTCGGGGTTCTGGCCCTTCGACAACTGCTCAAACAGCCCTTGCAGCGGGCGGAAGTTCTCTTCTCGGAACTGGTGAATGCCCTCAATCAGCTTTTGCATCGTCGATGTTACCTCCAGCGCCGCGGATGGCAGGCGGGACGCCTGCGCCACAACGCACGTTTCCAGTCTATACCGGATCGTCGCCGCCAGGGAAGCCGCCGTGGGCCGGCACGGGCCAAGCCGCGGCGAGTGCCCGAAAGCAGACCAGGCCGAAGGCTCCGGCCGCGCCCAGCGGCAGCCCCACCTCGATGGCTCCCAGTGCCGGCGCCGCGTTCCCCTGGGAAGGAAACACCATCAGAAAGAGATCGACCCAGCGGCCGACGAGGATGACGACGCAGACGACGCCCAGGACCACGGGATTGCGCTTCGCTGAGCGGAACAAGAGCACGAGGAACGGAAGACCCCAATTCAGCGCGAGATCGAGGAGCGTGATCATCCACCAGCCTGCCTGCTGTCGCCGCGCGAAATACGCCGTCTCCTCGGGATTGTTCACGTACCAAATCAGCCAGTATTGGCAGAACCAGGTGTACATCCAGAAGCTGCTTAAAGCGAACAGAAGCGTTCCCATGTCGTGCAACTGGTCCGCGTCGATCATGGGTCGCAGGGGACCGTGGCGCCGCAGCCAGATCACCAGCAGGGTGACGGCCGCCAAACTGCTGAGAAACATACCGGCAAAGCTGTAGACCCCAAACATGCTACTGGACCATTCAGGCTCCAGCGACATCAGCCAGTCGGAGCTGGCCAGCCAGCAAGTGACGCCGAAAACCACCAGGAAAGCGGCCGACCGCCGCACGTTTTTCCGGCTCGCGGCGCCGGTGCCGTCGAGATCCTGCCGACGGGAGGCGCGAACCATCCACCCAGTGAAGGCGATCCAAATTGCCGAATACGCCACAGTGCGGGAGAGAAAAAAGAAACGGCCCAGCCAGAGAGTCCGCAATGGAGAAGATACGTCGTCGCTGCCGGCGGACGTGAAGCAGGGATATAACGAAGGCCGGCAGAATACGACGGCCGCTAGGCCGGCGGCGGCGAGCGGAAGAATGGCGGTCATCGCTTCCAGCGGACGCCGCAGGCCGTGGCTCCAGCGGGCGCCCGTGACGTGGAGAATCGCCAACCAGACGGCGGCCCCCAACCCCAACCCCAGCAGATCAAAGCTGACCAGCAGGAGATCGGCCCAGGCGCGTTGGGGGGCTACCACGAACCCGGCCAAAAGGGTGACTCCGCCCAAAATCGTCAGGATCTGAAACAACCGCGTCGTGCCGCGTGATGCGTGAAAAACAAGCGGGTCCGCCATGAAAGGTTCTCCAACTGCGTCAATTGCCCGCCCAGTTATACTTCTATACTTCACGCGGCCGGGGATGAGGCCATGCGGCAGCGTACCATATCGCCCGCGGAAGGTCCAAGCCGGGCGAGCGGGACGTTGCCAATTGTGGCTCACGGTAGACGGAGAAACTGACCGATGAGGAAGAAGAATCCGATGAGATCGAGCGTGACCGCTGTAACGATGAACCAGCCCCAATGAATGGCTGTTGAGGGGGGGACAAACCATGAGCCAGCACGAACCAGGTCGGCGCGGCCGATGGGCCGCCCGGATGCTCGTTTGCGTCGCAATCGCTTTGGCATTCATGCCCCTGCTTGGGGCTGGTTCGCCTCGGCGAAGGCAAACTTGCGCCTGCGGGCACCATCACAGCATGGTTCGCCGGCACGCCGTCGACGGCCACCCGATGTTCCACGCGCCAATCGACGGAACCTGGTATTGGATGCGCAGCCCTGATGAGGAAAAATCGGCCGCCGCCGGTCTCTTCAACCGGTACTGCATCCGTTGCCACGGTGTGGACGGCCGGGGGGTTTGGGACATCCCTGGCATTCCCAACTTCACCAACGTCCGCTGGCAGGCTTCGCGCTCCGACGACCAGTTGGCCCGCGCCATCATGCAGGGCCGCGGGGCCGTCATGCCTACCTTCCGGGGCGCGTTGGCGCTCGAAGAAGCTTGGGCCCTGGCACGCCATGTGCGCACTTTCATCCCTGGCAGCGAGGTCTCGCGTCCCGACGAGGGAGAGCCGGATAAGGGAAAAGGAAAGGGAAAAGGAAAGGGAAAAGAAGCGACCAAGAAGCCCGACGCGGCGGGTTCCGAACCCGCCGCGAAGGACGCTCCTACGCCCAAAGGAAAAAAGCCGACCAAGAAGCCCGACGCGGCGGCGCCTGAGCCGGCCGCGAAGGACGCACCTTCGCCGAAAGGGAAAAAAGCGACCAAGAAGCCCGACGCGGCGGCGCCTGAGCCGGCCGGGGAGGAGGCACCTACGCCCAAAGGAAAAAAGCCGACGAAGAAGTCCGACGCGGCGGCGCCCGAGCCGGCCGGGGAGGAAGTGCCTTCGCCCCAGGGAAAAGCGGCCACGAAGAAGCCCGACGCGGCGGCGCCCGAGCCGGCTGCGGATGAGGCGCCTGCGCCGAAAGGGAAAAAAGCGAAAAAGAAGCCCGACGCGGCGGCTTCGGATGAGGCACCTGCGCCCAAGGCCGACAACGTGCCCACGCTGAAACCGCCCCGGTAGGGAATCTCTGTTCCGCAGCCGGCCAGCCGCGCGGCCAGCGTCCTAGCCCGGGTTATTCATGGTCCGGGGAGGAACTCGCGCACTGTGCTGTAGCGGAATTCGCAAGAATTCCGGCGTAACTCGCGTCCGCGGCCTGACTTCTTGCGAAGCCAGCTACGGGACCATGAATCCGGGCCGGCGGTGCCGCCGCGGTCTATTGGGGTATGGCGGTGGGAACGGGCGGCATCTGCTTTGGCGCGGGGAGATCTTCTTGCGAATCGGGTATCGGTTGGTCGAAGATGAAACGCTTGGGCGATGGGGCGGCGGAGGGATGGGGCGGCGGCACGTCGTGCCAGCGGTGCAGGAATTCCGCGAGCTTGGCATACTCTTTGCCCGTCAAGTTGGCCCGGACGCGCATGTGAACCGCGACATTCTTGAAATTGGAAAACGGACGCTCCGACAACGGCCTGGGGTTATGACACTCGGCGCAATACATGGCGAAGATTTGCCCGCCCGTCAACGAGTCTTCGTAGGAACCGGATGCGTCCGCGACCCGCTGCGGAGAAGGCATACGCAGCGGAGCCGGTCCCTGAGCTTGGTCCGAGTAATCCGGCACCGTGTTGTGGCAACCGAGCACCGCCAGGGGGACGGCCAGGACGAGTGCGGCGGCCGCGAGACGCGGTGGAGCGATCCGAGGCATGGTTTATTCTCATCTCCGTGCGAATTTCCGCCGCCAGGGGCGGCCAAGGCCCGGCGAGCGGCCCCGTTAGAACGCCAACACCGCCTGCGAGAAAAATGCGTTGTCGTGCAAATTGATGCCGTGGAGTTCCTGGTTGACCTCATATCCGAACTTAACGATCCCCGACGGGTAAAAATAGTAATTCAGGCTGACGGCATACTGATTGCGGTCCACGGGAACGTAGGTGGAGTTCTGGAACGAACTGAAGTCCAATTGCGCGGGGTCGATTCCTTGAAATCGCGCCAGACTGTAACGGCCCACGAGCTCTAATTTCTGTAAAAACCCGTTTGGAAGGTCGTAGCGCCGGTAGGCCAACTGGGTGTACAAACCGGTACGCTGAATGTTCCGCCCCGTGACGGCGGCGGCCTGCTGAACCATATGAGACGCTTCGAACCGCGCGTCCCAATTGCCGCGGTGATAGCTGGCATCGAGCGACACCAGGCCAAGATTCAAGTTCGGCGCGCTGAGGGCGTAATTGTGGTCGAAATAGCCCGACACGCCACCATTGACGCCCCATTTGGGGATCCAACAGCCAAGCCGGCCACCGATCGCCTTGGCATGCACTTGATCGGAACTGGCCAACACGCTGAGGTCGGCCAGGTCCGCCAACTTCGTCGGCGGCCCGGAGAGTTGCATGCCGTTACCGCCGTATACGGAGTATTCCAGTTTCACCGGCGAGCCAAAGACGTAGGACGATCCGCGCAACTGGACGCCGTCCGTGGAGGCCAACGGCGACACCTGGCGGAACATCAAAGGGGAGTCGGGCATCTTATTGATCCACTCGGCATTCAGGCGTTCGTTGTAGAAGCCGATCGGGAGCAAATAGCGGCCGACGACGCCCGTCGCGTGATCGTTGAGCAAAAAATCCAGTTGCGCGAAGGGAACGTCCACCCCGGTCGTGCTGATGTCCACGTTGGCTTCGACAAAGATCCTTTGGTTGAGCGTCAGCAGGAAAAAAGGTGAGAAGGTTGGCGTTTCAAACACGCCGGGACGACCGTTGAATTGATGGTAACGCTCCGCGATCTGCCCATAGATGCTCAGCGGCGTCTCATTGTTGTACATCGGATCGGCCAACTCCTTCAACGTCGCCGGCAACGAAGGACCGTTGCGCCGCAGCGCGTCAAGGTGGTCGGTGAGGTTGTCGACGCCGTCGGCGAGTTGCTGGTCGCGGCCGGCGGCCTGCTTGGAACGCGCCTTGAGGGTGGCGACCTCGGTTTGCAGGTCGTTCAGGGCCGGGCCCTGCTCTTCGACCTGCCCGGCCGTCAAGTGAATCATTTTTTCTAGAACGTCGATCTGCCGCCGCTGATTTTCGAGTTGTTTCCGCAGGTCGTCGCCCGGTCCGGGGTCTTGCGGCGCCTGGTCGAGAAAAGCCAGCCGCGCATGGCGAACCGCCGCCGTGTGTGTGGAGTCGGCTTCCGGCGCCTCGTCCTGGACGACGGCTCGGGGCGATTGGGCCTGGGTGAGATTACCCCTGGCCAAGAGCATGCCCAGCGCAAACCCAACCGCGTATCGTAGACGCATGTGCTATGACTCCGGCGACACCGAACTGAGACCCGGCCATACTCCCATGTGTTATACTTCGCCGCCGATGAGACATTCAGGGTGGCTGGGGCAGAGCCTTAGCGATGCCCCGGTCGCTATCTAGCTATCTAGTCTAGCCGGGGCATCGCTGACGCTCTGCCACCGGCCACCACTTTCTCCCGCCAAAAGTCTCATTGCCGGCCGCGCGAAGTATAGAGCAGGGAGGGAAACAGCCAACTGGAATCGTATTGGACGAGATGCGGAGAAATAATTGAATCGTGGGGGTTCGTCAAGTCCAAGGCGCGGGCCGGCGCGAGATTTCCCTCGACCGCGTGCCGAACGGCGGCGTCAAGGCGAACGGCGGCGTATTGGATACATCGTTAGCGCGCCATTTTGTAGCGCTATTTTGTCGCAACTGTGCGAACCGGCACATGGCCGCGCACATCGGCGCCCCCACGACCAGCCCGCCGCGATTCCGCAAATTGGGCGGATGGTTGATGACAATTGCCAAAGAGTGTGGTAGACTCGCGCCCGCGACGACCGGACGGTGGCTGAGTTCGACGTGGAAGCGATCACACGCCTAGTTGGGACGGCGCACTGAAGGAGGCTGGGGATTGGTCAATCGTTTGCTTTCAATCGTGCTGCTCGTGGGGCTGGTGGTTGTCTGCGTGGCACTCGTATTCCGTTTGAAGAGCTATCCGTTAGCTGGCAATCAGCAAGGGTACGAGCCCGTCCAACCGATCGCCTTTTCGCACCGGCTGCACGCCGGCGAGTTGGAAATTGCGTGCCTCTACTGCCACAACGGAGCGGAACGGACCCGGCACGCCGGGATCCCGGCCGCCAGCGTGTGTATGAACTGCCATCGCCTGGTCACGGGAGACTCGAAGCTGACGACGCGGGAGTACCTGCGCGCCTTGCGGACGAACCAGCCGCCGCGGCCCGTCGTCTCGGCTGAGCTCCAGCAGCTCTACGACCATTTGGGCCTCGACGAGCACCACCAGCCGGATCCAAAGAAAACGCGGCAACGCCGCGCGATCCCTTGGGTGCGGGTGCATCGGCTTCCGGCCTACGCCGGCTTCGACCATCGCGCGCACATGCATGCCGGCCTGAAGTGCCAGCGTTGCCACGGGCCGGTCGAGACCATGGAGCGTGTGCGCCAAGTCGAAGATTTGTCGATGGGTTGGTGCGTGGAATGTCACCGCGAACCCGGTTTGGCGGACTCCGCCGGCCCGAACGCGCAGGCGTCGACGGATTGCGCCGTTTGCCATTACTGACCGTAGGGTGTGCATCGCCCACCAACGCAACTGATTTAAGGAACGAGCCCAAGGGCTTGGCTTGCCATGATCGACCAACAGCACGAGTTGACCGAAGCCGCGGGGAGCGCCGCCGGTTCCAGCCGGCGCGAGTTTCTCAGGCTGGCGGGGTTTGCCTTTGCGGGCACGGCCTTGGGCGGGTGCCAGCGCGCCGAGGAGCAATTCGCGGTGCCGGCCCTGATTCAAACCGATGACTTGGTATCGGGCCGCTCGTACAACTATGCGTCGACCTGCGGCGGCTGCAACGCCGGCTGTGGCTTGCTGGTCAAGAACCGCGACGGCCGGCCGATCAAGCTGGAAGGCAACCCAGAGCACCCCTTGTCGCGGGGCGGACTGTGCGCCGCCGGACAAGCCTCGCTTTTGGGGCTATACGACCGGCTCCGGTTGCGACACGCCATGATCGAGGGCCGTGAAGCCGCCTGGGGCGATGTCGATCGGGCCATTCGCGGACAACTCGATGACATCCGCAAACAGGGCGGAGCGGTGCGTTTCCTGACCGGCTCTGTGACCAGCCCCACCACGCGGGCCCTGATTCAGCGCTTCCTGGGCGAGTTTGCCGACGCCCGCCATGTGGTCCACGACACGCGGTCCTGTTCCGCCGTCCTCGCGGCCCACGCGCGCACGCACGGCCTGCACCTGCTACCTCACTTCCACCTGGAAAAGGCGGAGGTGATCGTCAGCTTCGACGCCGATTTTCTCGGCGCCTGGCTGTCGCCCGTCGAATTCACCGCCGCTTACCAAGCGGGACGGCGACTGGACGGTACCGCACCGCGTCCCGCGTACCATGCGCAGTTCGAATCGCGACTGTCGCTCACCGGAGGCAAAGCCGACGAGCGGCACTCGCTGGCGCCGGGGGCGGTCGGTTTGGTGATGAGCCACTTGGCGGTTCGCCTGGCCCAGCGCGCCGGCGTCGCCCTGCCGGGCCATGAACCGCCGGGCCATGAACCGCCGGGCATTGAACTGGAAGAGCCGCCTATCGAGCGCGGCCTTCTGGACCGCTTAGCCGATCGTCTCTGGGAACACCGGCAACGCGGCCTGATACTCTGCGGCAACCAGGACGTCGACCAGCAGGTGCTTTGCAACTTGCTCAACCACCTGCTGGGCAATTACGGCGCGACGGTCGATGTCGAGCGTCCTTCGTACCAGCAGCAAGGCGACGACGCCGAACTGCAACGCCTGCTGGAGCAGCTCCGCGCCGGCAAGGTGGCGGCGCTGTTTGTGGGGCAGTGCAATCCCGTCCACGATTTGCCGGGGGGCGAGGCGTTGGCCGAAGCCTTGCGGCGCGTGCCGCTGCTGGTGTGCTGCGCTCAGCGGTTGGACGAAACGGCCGAGCTGGCGCGGTACGTCTGCCCGCTGCCCCATTACCTGGAGTCCTGGAGCGATGCGGAGGCCGTGAACGGGCTGGTGAGCCTGGTGCAGCCGGCCATCGCTCCTTTGGGCGACACGCGTTCGCTGCTCGAAACCCTGACGGCCTGGAGCGGGAAGCCCATGGCCGCGTACGACTTGCTGCGCGAGAGTTGGGAGCGCGACATATTCCCTCGCAGCCGCGACGGCGGCACGTTCCAACATTTTTGGGACCAAACCCTGCACGACGGGTTTGCGCGAGTGGACCATTGGCCGGTGGCCGCTCGGACCTTCGACCTGGCGGCGGTGCGGCTGACGCCGCGCGCCGACCGAACCGCGGAAGGGACGTACAGTCTCGTGCTCTATTCCAAGGTGGGCCTGCCAGACGCCAGCCACGCCTACAACCCCTGGCTACACGAACTGCCCGACCCGATCAGCAAGGTCACATGGGACAACTACGCCTGTCTGTCGCCCACCGCGGCAGCCCTCCTGGGGGTGGGCAACGGCGACGTGGTTCGTCTCGAAGCCGCCGACGACAAGGGGCGACCCATCGCACTGGAGCTCCCAGCCCTGCTGCAGCCTGGCCAGCACGACCAGGTGGTGGCGGTGGCCTTGGGATATGGCAGCCGGCTCAGCGAGCGTTTCGCCACGATCGGGCCCCATTGGCTACAGGCCGGGCCGACGGTCGGCACCGACGGTTTGGTCGGCAAGAACGCCGCCCCGCTGCTGACTTGGACGGCGCGCAACCTGGGTTACGCGCGCGATGGCGTCCGCCTGACGAAGACGGGAGCAAAGCACCCGCTGGCCGCGACGCAGAGCTACGACCTGCTCACGGTGCCCGAACACTTGTCCTTGCCGGGCCAAGAACTGCGCCCGATCATCCGCGAAACAACGCTGTCCGCCTTTCGGCGGGAGTTGGCGCGGGCGGCGAACCCACCGGCCAGCGAGGAGCCAGGCGAGTCGCAGGCCGCGGCGCAGGAAGGCATCTGGCCGGACGACCACCCGGCAACGGGGCCGCGATGGGGCATGGTCATCGATCTGCAAGCCTGTACCGGCTGCTCCGCCTGCGTGATCGCCTGCCAAGCGGAGAACAATGTTCCGGTGGTCGGCAAGGACGAGGTGCTGCGGCGACGCGAGATGCATTGGATTCGCATCGATCGCTACTACACCGAGCGCGACGGCGACGTGGACGTGGCCTATCAGCCGATGCTCTGCCAGCACTGCGGCAACGCCCCCTGCGAGGCGGTCTGCCCGGTGCTGGCCACGGTCCACAGTTCCGAAGGCCTCAACCAGCAGGTTTACAACCGTTGCGTCGGCACGCGTTATTGCGCCAACAACTGCCCGTACAAGGTCCGACGCTTCAACTGGTTCGACTACGCCCGCGACGACAGTTTGCAAAACCTGGTCCTCAACCCCGAAGTCACGGTGCGTTCGCGGGGCGTGATGGAAAAGTGTACCTTCTGCGTGCAACGAATCCAGGAAACCAAGGTCGAGGCGGGCGGGGAAGGACGGCGCCCGCGCGACGGCGAGATTCAAACCGCTTGCCAGCAGTCGTGCCCGGCGCAGGCCATCGTGTTCGGCGACCTGAACGATTCGGCGAGCAAGGTGGCGCGGCTGACCGCCGGCCCGCGGAGCTACCGAGTGCTGGAGGAGTTGAACATCCGCCCCGCCGTCAGCTATCTGGGGCTGGTCCGCGACCGTTCCGCGGCCGACCCTGCGACCGACCCTGCGATGGACGAGGTGCGACCGCATGGCTAGCCTGGTTTTACCCGAACCCGCGGCGCTGATCGCCGGCCACAAGACGCCCGGCCAGGTGACGGCCGAGATTTGCGCCCCGCTCGAACGCCGCGCGAGCGGCTGGTGGTGGCTGGCGTTCGTCCCGGCGTGTTGCGTGTTGCTGTTGGGGGTGGCCGCCGTTTCCTACCAGATCAGCGTGGGCATCGGCACCTGGGGGCTCAATCGGACGGTCGGCTGGGCCTTCGCCATCGCCAACTTCGTGTTCTGGGTCGGCATCGGCCATGCCGGCACGCTGATCTCGGCGATCCTATTCTTGTTCCGGCAAAAGTGGCGGACCTCGATCAACCGCTCGGCGGAAGCCATGACCTTGTTCGCGGTCACATGCGCCGGCCTGTTCCCGGTGATCCACATGGGGCGCCCTTGGCTCTTCTACTGGATCATTCCGTATCCGAACGGGCGCGGGCCGCTGTGGGTCAACTTCCTGTCGCCGCTGGTGTGGGACTTCTTCGCCATCGGCACGTACCTCTTGATTTCGTTGTTGTTCTGGTACGTCGGGCTGGTGCCGGATTTGGCCACGTTGCGCGACCGGCTGCGTGGCGGCTGGTATCGCGGTGTGGTGGCCTTCTTCGCCCTCGGCTGGAATGGTTCGGGCCGCGCTTGGCAGCGGTACGAAGTGGTTTACCTGCTGTTGGCGGGCTTGGCCACGCCGCTGGTCGTCTCCGTGCATTCGGTGGTCAGCGCCGATTTCGCCGCCACGCTGCTCCCCGGCTGGCACGCCACCATCTTCCCGCCCTACTTCGTGACGGGGGCGATCTTTTCCGGCCTGGCCATGGTCCTGACCCTGATGCTGCTGGCGCGCAAGGTGATGCGGCTCGAAGATTACCTCACACCGCGGCACGTCGAGGCCCTGACCAAGCTGGTGCTGGCCACCAGTTGCCTGGTGGGCCTGGCCTATTCGATCGAAGCCTTTACCGCGCTGTACGGAGGCAATCGCTACGAGTCGTTCATGTTCCTCAATCGGGCGCTGGGGCCGCTGGGCTGGGCGTATGCCATCATGGTCGTCTGCAACATCATCGTACCGCAACTGTTCTGGTTCCCTCGCGTTCGCCGTAACCTGCCCACGGTGTTCGTCGTGGCCGTCCTGGTCAACGTCGGCATGTGGTTCGAACGGTTCGTCATCGTGGCCGGCACGCTGCAGCGTGATTTTCTCCCGTCGAGTTGGAGCGGTTACGCTCCAACCCTGATCGAGTTGGCGACGTTGCTCGGCAGCTTCGGTCTGTTCTTCACTTGCTTCTTGATATTCTGCCGGTTTCTGCCGGTGATCGCCATGGCCGAGGTCAAGGCGGTCGTCCAGGAGGAACGCGCGGAGGTGCCGCGATGAGCCAGACGGTCGTCGTCGCGGGCTTCGCGGAGGAAGCCCATTTGCGCCGGGCGGTCGGCGCGGTTCGCCAGCGCGGCTGGACCGTGCTCGACGTCTACGCTCCGTATGCCCTGCACGACCTGGAGCGGTTGCTCGGCTGGCGCCGCTCCCGCTTGCCGGTGGCCGGTTTTTCAGGCGGGGTCGTGGGCCTGACGGCGGCCTTCGGGTTTCAGTTCTGGGCGAGCGTGAGAAGTTGGCCGTTGAACGTGGGTGGCCGGCCCTGGAACTCACTGCCGGCCTTCGTGCCGGTGGCGTTTGAGAGCATGGTCCTGCTGGCGGGATTCAGTGTCGTGTTCGCCTTGTTGCTTCGTTGCCGGCTCTATCCGGGCAAACAGCCGCGGCTGCCGTCGCCGGGCGTGACCGACGATCGCTTTGCCTTGGTGCTGCAAGCCCCGTCTGAGGCCGTCGAGGAGGTGCGCCGGGTGTTTCACGAATGCCAAGCGGTCGGCGTCGACGCGCCGCGGGAGGAAATCCAGTCGTGAAGATACGCAGATGGTCAAACCGTCGTAGCTCGGAATTCATTCCGAGGGGTCGGAGGGAGACGCAGCCGTGAGCGGACGCAGTGGGTTGAATTTGTGCCTGTTGCTGGCCTTGCTGGCCCTGCTGGCCGTGTACCGGATCGTAGAACCAAGGGACGTGACGCGGCCGAACTACGATTTTCTGCCGGAAACGCAGATGGCCTATTCCGTGGCGTACGATTCGTTCACTCCCAACCCCAACTTTCCGGACGGCGTGACGCGGCGTTCAGCCCCGCCGGGCACGATCGCCCGCGGGAACCTGCCGCTGCACTACCAAGCGACGCCGCAAGACGCGCTGCTCGCCGGCCGGGAGCTGCGCAACCCGTTCTCGGAGTGGGATGTGACGAGGCGAGAAAGGGGTATCGCTGTGTTCACCCACTTCTGCCAGGTGTGTCACGGCCCGACCGGGCAAGGGAACACGCCGGTCACGCAACGCGGCTTTCCCCCGACGCCGTCGCTGTTGGCGGATCGGGCCGTGCAGATGCGGGACGGACAGATGTTCCACATCATCACCTACGGGCAAGGAAACATGCCTTCGCATGCGGCGCAGCTTTCGCGCGACGACCGCTGGTGCGCGATCTTGCATGTGCGCCGGATGCAGTCGCAATGGCCCAGCGCACCGCCGGGAAAACCCGGCTCCGCGTCGTCGCGGATTCAGGACGTGGCCAAGCGGTTCCAGCAGAATTGCGCCGCCTGTCATGGCGAAGACGGCAGTGGAAGCGTGATGCGCAAGGTGTCGCCCTTGATTCCCGATTTTAGCAGCCTGGCCTGGCAATCGTCGCAAACCGACATGGCGATCGTGAATCAGATCGACTACGGCTCGCATCCGTTGATGCCGTCGTTCCGTTACAAGTTCTCGCCGCGGCGGATCCTGGAGTTGGCGGTGTACGTGCGGACGTTCACGGCACGGCCGGCCGCGGCGGGTGCGTCCGCCGCCGCGCCCGGGTCGGCCGCGCCCGGGTCGGCCCCGGGCGCAGCCAACGTCGCGCCGGAGGACGTGTTCCGCACCTACTGCTTTTCTTGCCACGATTCCAGCGGTCGCGGCAATCCGGCGATGCGCGCCTCGATGCCGGAGCTGCCCGACTTCACGGCGGCACCCTGGCAGAAGTCGCGCACCGACGCCGACCTGTCCCACTCGATTCTGGAGGGGAAGGGCAAGTTCATGCTGCCGATGAAGGACAAACTCGGGACCGTCGACGTGAAACAAATGGTGGCCGTGATCCGGAGTTTCAAGGGAGGCAAGCACGTCATTCCCGTGCAAGGACCCAAACTGCCCGGCCCTCCCGCGCCGCACCAAGCCGCGCCCCCCACGGCGGGCGCCAACGGTGCCGCGCCCGCCGCCCCGCCGACGGAGCAACCCCTGGTGGCGCCGGCGGGAGAAACCGCCGCCAGGATTCGCGTGGGCGCCGGTATTTTCCGTCAGTTCTGCATCATCTGTCACGGTCCCGACGGCACCGGATCCATCATGCGCGCCCGCATGCCACCGATTCCCAACTTCACCAGCCCCACTTGGCAGAAGGCCCACACAAGCCCCCAGTTGTTGGTGAGTGTCTTGGATGGCAAGGGAACATTGATGCCCGCCAATCGTGGCCGGGTCACGGAAGAGCAGGCTCGCGACCTGGTGGCCTACGTGCGCGCGTTCGGCCCGAAGTCGGCCGCGACCAAGGGCCCTCCCACGGACGGCGACTTCGAGAAATCGATCCGTAAGTTGGAGGCCCAATGGGACGAATTGCACAACGAATTGCAACGCACCCAGGGCCAGCAACCGCCCACCGGCAGGTAGTTGAATCGCACTCGCATGCCGTGATGGACCCTGTCTGTCGCCTTTCGCTCCGCGAAAGGGCGTTCTTTCGCGGAGCGAAAGGCGACATGACAGGCAACCGACACACAACCCTCGACGGCGTGAGGGACATCACCAAACTACGTCTGTGTCGCCCCTTCGAGGCTGACAACAAAAGGTTTGTGTCGGCGTCCCTGGGGCTTACGCCCTCGTTGTTCTACACATCTTTTGATCGCAGGTGGTGAAATGGGAACATTGGGCAATCACGGGCTTCTTCGTCAGAGGCCAGGGGCTTGCCCCCTGGAGTTTCACGTTGGTTTCTAAATCGAATGCGGCCGCATCCCAACGTCCGTGTCGCCCCGCCGGCTGCCTCTGGCAGCCGGCGGGGCGACACGGGGAAAGACAGGTAATCAGTGGATCCTGCGTGTGTAGATACGAGCGTGAAACTCCAGGGGGCAAGCCCCTGGCCTCTTTACAAGATGTGTCGAACAACGAGGGCTTGCGCCGCAGGCTACACTCTGCCGCCGCTGCGCGGCTCAATGCACGTACCCGAGTATTTTTCTCCGCCGACTTCCGAGCCGTTGCCCGAAACCAGGATCGCTGCGAGAATTCATCCTGTGGCGCCCGAAACGGGTTCCGCAGTCTGATGTGCCATGTCCCCCAGCCCGGACCCCCATGAACCCCGCACAAGCCAAGGCATTTCTCATCGAACAGGGCGTCAAGTTCGTGCTGGCCCAATTCGTCGACATCCACGGCGTCGCCAAGACGAAGGCGGTGCCGGTTTCACACTTTGGCGACATCCTGGACGGCGGGGCGGGCTTTGCCGGCTTTGCCGTTTGGGGGCTGGGGCAGGAACCGCACGACGCCGATTACATGGCCGTCGGCGACCTGGCGACCCTGAGCCTGTTGCCGTGGCAGCCCGGCTATGCGCGGATCGTCTGCGATGGCATCGTGAATGGGCAACCTTGGCCCTTCGATACCCGCACGATCCTGCGCGGGCAGCTTCAGCGACTGGCCGAACGCGGTTGGAAGCTCAACACGGGCATGGAGCCGGAGTTCATGCTCCTGACGCGAAGCCCCGACGGCTCGTTCCGACCGGCCGACGCCAGCGACGCCCTCGACAAACCTTGCTACGACTACAAGGGTCTTTCGCGCAGCCGCGCGTTCATCGAGCGGCTCGTCGAGTCGCTCGTGGCCGTGGGCATCGACGTGTATCAGGTCGATCACGAAGACGCCAACGGCCAGTTCGAGGTCAACTTCGCGTACAGCGACGGGCTGACCTCGGCCGACAGGATCGTGCTGTTCCGCATGGCCGCCGGCGAGATCGCCCACGAGTTGGGCTGCATTTGCTCATTCATGCCCAAGCCGTTGGCTAACCGCACCGGCAGTGGGATGCACATGCACCTTTCGCTGGCCGACGGCGAGAACAACAACCTGTTTCACGACGCCGGCGACCGCCGCGGGCTGGCCTTGTCGCCGCTGGCTTATCATTTTCTGGGCGGACTGCTGGCCCATGCCCCGGCCCTCGCGGCGCTGGCGGCGCCGACCGTCAACTCGTACAAACGGCTCGTCGTCGGCCGCTCGTTTTCAGGCGCGACCTGGGCCCCGGCCTACATCTCCTATGGAGCGAACAACCGCACCTCGATGGTGCGTATCCCCTTGGGCCGGATCGAGCTGCGTTTGACCGATTCGAGCGCCAACCCCTACCTGGCCACGGCCGCCGTGATCGCCGCCGGGCTCGACGGCATCGACCGCCGGCTCGATCCCGCTGAACCTCATAATTTCAACCACTACGCGCTTTCGTCCGACGAGCTGCGCGCGCGAGGCATCGCGGTGCTGCCGCAGAGCCTGCACGAGGCGCTCGTCGCGCTGGAGCAGGATCCCTTGTTCGCCCGCGCGCTGGGGGAGGAGTTCATCGGGGAGTTCCTGCGGTTGAAGCGGATGGAATGGGTCGAGTACCATCGGCATGTGTCGGATTGGGAAGTCAATCGGTACTTGGAGTTTTTCTAGACGGCGCCCGTCGCATAGATAGGTTAAGCACGATAGAATGGGTATCGGTAAGAAGCCACAAACCGATGCGCCGGCGCGTGTGGCGACGCCGCCGGTCGTACGCAGTCCATGCGCGACGCTATCGCTTCGCTCGGTAAACGCAAGTGAGGTTTCGGTCTCCCCATGTGCGGAATCGTAGGACTTCTGATCAAGAATCGCGCGGCGACCGGCTCGCTGGGCGAAATGCTCATGCCGATGTTCGAGTGCATGGCGGAGCGCGGACCCGACTCGGCCGGGCTGGCCGTGTTCGGCGAGCCGGCCGCCGACGCCGTGCGCCGCTTCAACCTGTACGCCCCCGACCGCCATTACGATTGGTGGAAGCTGGTCGAGTGCTTTCGATCCGAAAACGACATGCACGTTTCGATCGGGCCGCTGGAGAACCATGCCGTATTGACCTCGGCGGCTGCGCCGGCTTGTGTCAAGACCTGGCTGGCCGATTACGATCCGGCGCTGCGCCTGCTTTCGGTCGGCCGAGCGATCGACGTCTACAAGGACGAAGGGCACCCGTCCGAAATTGGGCGCCGCTACCGCTTCGCCGACCTGACCGGAACCCATTGCGTGGGCCATACGCGAATGGCGACCGAATCGGCCGTGTCGCCGGCCCACGCCCACCCGTTCACGGCGGGCGAAGACTTTTGCCTGGTTCACAACGGTTCGCTTTCAAATCCCCACATGCTCCGCCGCAAGCTCGAACGCCGGGGACTGGCCTTCGAGACCGACAACGACACCGAGGCCGCCTGCCGTTTCATCGAGTGGCGCATGCGTCAGGGTGAATCGCTCGACCAGGCCCTGCGCGTGGCCTTCGAGGAACTCGACGGCTTTTATACGCTGCTGATCGCCACGGCCGACCAACTGACGCTCGTGCGCGACGCCTTTGCCTGCAAGCCGGCCGTGGTGGCCGAAAGCGACGACTATGTGGCCATCTCCTCGGAGTTTCGCTCGCTGGCCCACTTGCCCGGCGTCGCCCACGCGCACATCTTCGAGCCGTTGCCGGAGGAAATCCATTCATGGAGAGTATAGCCGTTCGCGACGGCGCGCTGGTGCTCGACCTGGCCCAGATGGGCGTCCGCGAGTTGAACCAGTTTCTGCACCACGAGTTGCCCACGAGCGGCGCGGATCGCGTCGAAATCCTGCATCCGGACGGCCGCCACAACCTGGCCGTCGGACTCGATTGGCCCGTTCAGATCGACATCCGCGGACACGCCGGTTACTTCATCGCCGGGATGAACAAGAAGGCCGATGTCACGATCCACGGCAGCGTCGGCTGGAGCGTGGCCGAGAACATCATGTCGGGCACGGTTCGCGTGCGGGGCAACGCCTCGGAGTGCGCCGGGGCCAGCGGACACGGTGGACTGCTGGTGATCGAGGGGAACGCCTCCAGCCGGTGCGGCATCTCGATGAAAGGCTGCGACATCGTCGTCGGCGGCAGCGTGGGGCATGTTTCGGCGTTCATGGCGCAGGCCGGCCGGCTGGTCGTCTGCGGCGACGCCGGAGCCGGACTGGGCGACTCGCTCTACGAGGCGGTGATCTACGTCCGCGGCAATCTGCACGGACTCGGCGCCGATGCGCGCGAGGAGCCGCTGACCGCGGCCGACGTGGCCGGCGTGGCCGACCTGCTGGCCCGCGCGCAGATCGGCGCCGACGCTCGCGAGTTCAAGCGGATCGCATCGGCCCGCGCGCTCTACCATTGGAACGCCGAAGCGCGGCAGGAGTATTGAATGGGCCGCCCCAAGAAGTATTGGCTGCTGAAGACCGACGCGGAATCGTTCTCGATCGACGACCTGGCCGCCGGCCCCGACCAGACGACCTGCTGGGACGGCGTGCGAAACTATCAGGCGAGGAACTTCATGCGCGACGAGATGCGCCTGGGCGACGGCGTGCTATTCTATCATTCGAACGCCGAACCGCCGGCGGTGGTGGGTACGGCCGTGGTCGTCCGCGAGGCGTACCCCGACCACACCGCCCGGCTGCCGCGCGACACGCACTTCGACCCGAAAGCGTCCCCCGACAACCCGATCTGGCAAATGGTCGACATCCGGCTCGTCGAGATCTTCGCCAAACCGCTGCCGCTGGAATCGCTACGCGCATCGCCGGAGTTGAAAAACATGGAATTGCTGCGCCGCGGGTCGCGCCTTTCGGTGCAGCCGGTGACAGCGGCCGAATTCGCTTGCGTCCTGAAACTTGCCAAGGTGTCCCATTTCCGGCCGCGTGAAGCATAGCCAGTCAAGTTACAACACCGCGTCGTAGCAGGTGCGGCTCGCGTCGCAGCGCTGGCGGCCGACAAACTGGTCGTCGGGACCCAGCGAATTCTGCGTCTTGCCGCACCAGCAGTGGCCGTCGCCCATCGTGCCGTCGTCGACGGCCGGGTTGAGCGTGCCGGTCACGTACATCCCCTTCGACCGCAAATGGCGGCAGGCCGGCGCGGCGAGGGGTTCCGGTTCGTTCGGAAGCTTTTCTTTCATGGTCAAAACCCTCCCGTTTCAAGGCCCGCGGCCAAAAGAATCGCTCGTTCGACGGCCACCCGAGCCAACCGTACCTTGTAACCGTTGTCCGAAAGCGGCGTGGCTTCGAGCACCGCCGCCTCGCCCGCCGCGCGGGCCGTCGCGCGATTCACCACCCGCCCAACGAGGGCCTCGACGGCCGGCTGCGACACCCAGGGCGTCGGGGCGACGTGGCCCAACACGATCTTGGCCGCGGCCACCCTCCCTGCCGCCAACCACAGCGCGGCCGCCGCGGCGACGAGCGGGTAATCGGGTCCCTCGCCGTGCCGCACTTCATAAGCGGCGTTGGCCATCGCGCCGGCCGGCGGCAGATGGATGTGCGTCACGAACTGGTTCGGCTGGAGGATGTGCTCCCGTTGCCCTTCGTGCCTGGGCGTTTGGAAGAAAACTTCCAGCGGCAGCAGCGTTTCATCATCCGCCCCCGGTCCCGCGATGCGAACCTGGGCACCCAACGCGATGAGGGCCGGCGCCAGCCGCGAGGGATGGACGAACTTGGCCGCTCCGGCGTTGCCGAAAATGGCGTGGAAGCGGTTCTCACCTTCGGCCACCATCCGTCCGCCCTGCGCCAACAGGCCATGTCCATTGCGGTAGTACCAGCAGCGAGGGCGCTGACAAAGCTCCCCGCCAAGCGTCCCCTGCTGCTGCAACTGCGGGCTGCTGATGCCGCGGATCGCTTGTTTGATTGATGGGTAGTCGTCAAGCTCCGGGGCTTCCAAGAGGTCGTCGAGCCGGGACGTGGCGCCCAGGGTCACGCCGGTCGAGTCGGCCGAAATGCCGCGCAGCGACGGCACCTCCATGATGTTGACGACCCGTTCGGGGTTGACGATCAGCTTTTTCATCAAGCCGATCAGGTCGGTGCCGCCGGCCAGAAGCTCCGTCTCGCCCGGCGTGGGGGAAAGCAATTCCAGGACGCCGGCTTCGTGCTCGGGCGCCGCGTAGTCGAAGGCTCTCATCAGGTGTTGGCTCCTTTCTCGATAGCGTCCAAGACACGTTTTGGCGTCAGCGGCAGGACGGGCACGCGCACACCCAGGGCGTTGGCCACGGCGTTGGAGATCGCCGCGCCGGGGCTGATGACGGGCGGTTCGCCCAGCCCGACCACGCCCCGGTCGTACTCGCTTGCCGGCTCGTGCAGGTGGACGACGATCTCGCCGATGTCGCCCAACCTCGGCAGTTTGTAGTCCGTCAGTTCACAGTTGAGGAAGGCGCCCGTGTTGGCGTCCATGATCCGCTCTTCGAAGAGCGAATAGGCGATGCCCATGATCACCGCCCCGTAGATCTGGCTCCTGGCCGACTTGGGGTTGACGATCAGGCCCATGTCCTGCACGGCGACGAACTTCTTCATTTTGATCACGCCGGTCTCGCGGTCGACGGCCACTTCGGCCATCTGCACGCCGCCCACCTGAATGCCCGACAGGCGGCTTTCCTCCTTGCCGCGGACATACGTGCCCTGTACCTCCAGCGTCTTCATCTTCAGCAGGCTGCAGGCATCCTTCCAGTTCAGGCCCGTCTCGGGATCGTCCTTGACCTGAATGCGGCCGCCTTTGGCCTCAAGCGTGTCCGGCTCGACCTTGAGCTTCTTGGCCGCCAGGGCCATAAGCTGCTGCAAAGCGTCTTGCGAGGCGCGGCGGTTCGATTCGCTCACGCCGCCGATCGTCGTGCTGCCGCCCGACGGCCCGCTTTCGGGGTACTTCGAGCTGCCGATGTGGACCTTCACGGCCGACAGAGGCAGCCCGAACGTCTCGGCCACGACCATGCCGATCGCTGTGCGGGTGCCTGTGCCGATGTCCTGGCTGCCGAGGAAGGTCTCGACGCCGCCGTCAGGATGCACTTTGATCGTACACTTCGAGGGGTGCCCACCGCCGCCCCAAGTGTGCAGGGCCATCCCCAACCCCGTGACGATCGAACCGTCAGCCTCTCCCTTGCCGTGCGGGTGCCACTTGGCCTTCCAGTCGATCAGCTTGGCCGCGATCTCCATTTGCTCGCGATAGGTGCCGGCCATGCTGACGCCGGCCTTCTTCGGCGAAACCGTATCGAGGTTGCGAAAGAAGACGTCGTAGCTGTCGATACCCAGTTTGGCGGCGATATCGTCGTACGCCGTCTGGGTGATGGCACAGGCCTGCGGGTGGTTCGGCGCGCGCCAAGCCCGGTCGGGATCGGCGTTGGTCACGATGCCGATTTGCTTGCGGCGGCGATTGGGCGGGTTGAATACATAGGGGAAATTGTCCTTGCTGACCCCACCCCCCTTCGCGCCGCCGGTCCCCCAATGGACCGAATCCCAAACCGTGACCACGCCTTCCTGGTCGGCGCCGAGCTTGACCTTGATGAAGCCCGACGGCCGGTTGCCGGCGATCTTCAACTCCAGTTCGCGGTCGAGCATCATCTTCACGGGACGGCCGGTGGCCTTCGAAATCTCGGCGGCCGTGGCACTCCAGGGGTCGGCGGCGAACTTGCTGCCGAACCCGCCCCCCACGAAATCGCAACGGATCTCGACGTCACCCCGCGTGATGCCCAGAATTTCCGCGAAGTTGGCGCCGGCGCCCGAAACATTCTGAGTCGAATGGTAGACGATCAGCTTGTCGTCGTCCCAGTACAAGGTCGAGCCGTGCGGCTCCAGGCACATGTGGGTGATCGCCTGAATGCCGTATTCTCCCTCGACAACCACGGCCGCTTCCTTGAACAGCCGGCTGAATTCCTGATCGGCGAATTCGTCTTCGTCCACTTCGTCGCCGGGCTCAACGGCGAGCTGCACGTCGGGGCGGCCTTCCTCGGTTCGCTCGGCCGCTTGGGCCGCTTCCAGGTCTTCTTCCTTGACGAACACGTCGAGCATTTCATACTCGACCTCGATCGCCGCGACGCCCAACGCCGCGGCGGCCTCACTCTCGGCCGCCACGCAGGCCAGGTGGTCGCCTTGCCAGCGGACCTCGGGCACCAGCGCGTTGCCTTTGTCGTCCTGCCATTTCTTCATCACCGCGATGTGGACCACTCCGGGCACCTTTTCCGCGGCGCTGGTGTCGATCTTCAAAACGCGGCAATGGGCGTGCGGGCAGCCCAAGAGCTTGGCGAAGAGCATCTTGTCGAGCACCTGGTCGTAAGCGTATTTCGCCGCGCCGGTCGTTTTTTCGATGCCGTCGATGCGGTCATGGTCCTTGCCGATCAGGGCGGCGGAGCCTTGGGCGGGCCAACGGTACTCGGCCATCATTGGCCTCCTTTCACCACCGCGAGGGCGGCTTGAATGACGTTGGCGTAGGTGCCGCAACGGCAGATGTTGCCGTTCAGCCCCGCGCGGATTTGCGCTTCGGTCGCCTTGGGGTTCTTGTCCAGAAACTGCCGCACGGTCACCACGAACCCCGGCGTGCAGAAACCGCACTGCGAGGCATCGGCGTGGACGAAGGCTTTTGCCACCGGGTCGGGCCCTTTCCCACTCGGAGGGGCGCCGCCCAAGCTCTCGACGGTCTGAATTTTCTTTTTCACGCAGGCCACGGCCAGGGCCGTGCTGGCGCTGACGAGCTTGCCGTCGATCAGCACGGTGCTGGCGCCGCTGACACCGTCGTTGCTGACCGGCTTGCAGCCGGTCAGCTTCAACTGATAGCGCAAGACCTCGATCAGCGTGGTGCGCGGCTCCGCCTGTACTTTGTGGTCTTTTCCGTTCACGTTCAACAGGATCGTCGCGGGGCCCTTGCCGCTGACGATCTTGGACTTCTTTTTCTCTTGGGCTTCGGCCAGCCCCTGACCGGTGGCCAAGGCGGTGGCGGCGGCCGCCGCGCCGGAGCCGCGCAAGAAAGCGCGCCGGCTGAAGCCGCCGCCGAAGGGCTCCGCGGCGCCAGCCTGCGCGGTGTGCGGGTGGAGATGTTCATGATCCTGCATGGAATTGGACCTCCTGGGGACAAGCACGGTGACGGAGCGCGATCGTTCGGCCCGCCGTGATTGTACCGCTTTCCTCGCCGGTTTCAACTAGCCCGGATTATTCTTGGTCCAGTGGAACGAGCGCAAACTGCTGTCACACTAACCCGCAGCGCAAGCTCGCGGGGTCCGCGGAGCGGCCCACGAAACGGTAGGCATCATTTTACGGAAAAAAGCACGCTCGTTGCGCAGCAACGAACGTGCAAAAAACAAAACGGCAGCGAAGCGAAAAAAAACGACTTCCGAATACCCCATGACGTCTTGAGCCAGCCGCGAAAGCGGCATCCGATTGCCTCCACCCCCTTCGCCTTACCCCACGCTTTTTTGGATCTCTTTGGGAGGGGTTTCGGAATCGTTTTTTTTTTGCTAAGCGCCGATGCTCGGAGGGCGATTAGTCCTCGTACCGCGGCCGATCCGCCGGGGCGCGTTCGCGCTCCAGCGCGCGTTTCAATGACGAAATCGTCACGTATCCGGCGACGGCGTCCGCGCGCCCGAGATCTTCGATCGCGCTGTCCGCGCAATGACACCTTGGACCCCCGCCCATCAACTCCTGCCACCGCTGCGTGTGAACGTCCTCCCCATCTTTCTTGGAACCCGTACTCCGTCCGTCGCCGCCTGTGGGTACGCACTTTCCGGATGAACCAAAAAACTGGCAAAACCGTACCTGTACCGACAAGGAAATCCGTCTCGGCGGATTGCCCGGTCATAGACGCCCCAAGACTTTGCCCCACGTCTCGCGCCGTCGCACCCTTCGCGTCGAATCTTTCGTCGGGTAAAGGTACGGTTTTGCCAGTTTGTCGCGGCCGCGCGGCGGTCGGCGGTCTTCGAGCGTGAACCGCAAACTGGACGGAGGCTGATCACGCTCTCCCTCGGCGACCACGCATTGCGTTTGGATCAGGTAGCGCAAGTCGGGGTCGGGCCTGCGTTGCAATTTGGGTTATTTGACCCCGAATGATACGGAGGAGACGATTTTACGTGCGGATTCGCAGACGGCCTTGATCGTAAGCTTGCCGAATGCTGTCACTCCCGGCGACTTGGAAAGCCAGGAAAGCCCGGCGTTTCCGGGCTTGCTAGCAACGAATGCAGCTAGAAGGGTGCGACTGCGCGAGACGTGGGAGAAAGTCTTAAGCCGTCTAAAGCCGGGCAATCCGCCGAGACGGATTTCCTGGTCGGTACAGGTACGGTTTTGGGGTGGTTTGAAAATGATCCCGGTAGCAAGGAAAGTTCAACGCTGGGCCTTGCTTGCGCTGCGGGTTAGTGTGGGGACCATGAATAATCCGGGCTAGGGGCGTGCTTTTAGGGGGTGAACTTGCTATTTTGCGGCAACGGCCTCCGTTGCCACTCGTTCCCACGCGGAGTGTGGGAACAAGGAAACACCAACCCGCGGCGCAAGCAAAGTGCTCCGATGCCGAACCCGATCATCGAAACCTTGGGCGTTTTCGACTGGTTGCTGCTCGTGCTGGCCTTGAGCGTGGTCTTTGGGTTCGAGTTTGTGAACGGTTTCCACGACACGGCCAATGCGGTGGCCACCGTGATCTACACCCATTCGCTGAAACCGTGGCTGGCGGTCGTCTGGTCGGGCTTCTGCAACTTCCTCGGCGTTTATTTGGGGGGCATTGCCGTCGCGTTTACCATCGTCCACTTGTTGCCCGTCGATTTGCTGGTCCATATCAACACCCATGCCGGCATCGGGATGGTCTTCGCCCTGCTCGCGGCGGCGACCATCTGGAACTTCGGCACCTGGTATCTGGCACTCCCCGCGTCGAGTTCGCACGCCCTGATTGGCTCGATCTTGGGGGTTGGGCTGGCCAACAGCATTCTGGCCGGCAAGGGTTTCGGCGTGGGTGTGAATTGGACCATGGCGGGCGAAGTGGGCCTTTCTCTCTTGTTTTCTCCCGCCGTCGGGTTCGGCCTGGCGGCGGTGTTGCTGCTGGTGGCGAAACGACTGATCCCCTCGCAACAGCTCTACCGTCCGCCCGAGGGCGACGAGCCGCCGCCTGGGTGGATCAGGGCGATCTTGATTGTCACCTGCACGGGAGTGAGCTTCGCACACGGCTCGAACGACGGGCAAAAGGGGGTCGGGATGGTGATGCTCATCCTGATCGGTCTTGTGCCCGCGCATTACGCCCTCAACCTCCGGAGCGACGCCGCGCGGATCGCCCAGACGCGGCAGGCCGCCGAGGAGCTAGGCACGCTACTGGCCGCCGCCCCCGCTGCCCATGCCAACGACGCCCAGCGGCACCTGGCGGAAATCACCCGGCGGCTGGCGGGCGCGACCTCCTACGCGAAATTCACCCCCGACGAGCGATGGCAGTTGCGGACGGCGCTCTTGGGCCTCGGCTCCTCGCTGAAACGCCGTATCGCGGAACTAGGCGACGCGCTGGACCCCCGCGAGCGGAGCCGCTTGCGCGATCTGCGCGCCAAACTGCTCGAACCGATCGAGTACGCGCCACCGTGGGTTTTGCTCGCGGTGGCCTGCTCGCTGGGCGTGGGCACGACCGTCGGCTGGAAGCGGATTGTGGTCACCGTGGGCGAGAAGATCGGCAAAGCGCACCTGACCTATGGCCAAGGCGCCTGCGCCGAACTGGTGGCGATGGGTACGATCGGCCTGGCCGACCGATTCGGTTTTCCGGTGAGCACCACGCACGTCCTATCGTCGGCGGTGGCCGGCACGATGGCCGCCAACCGCTCGGGCGTGCAACTCGATTCGGTGAAAAAGATCGCCTTGGCCTGGGTGCTGACGCTGCCCGCGACGATGGTCCTTTCCGGCGCGTTCTTGTGCTTGTTCCGGGTGTTTTGGCGTTGAGCGTGATCCTAGCCCGGATTATTCATGGTCCCGGGAGGAACTCGCGCACTGTACTGTAGCAGAATTCGCAAGAATTCTGGCGTAACTCGCGTCTACGGCCTGACTTCTTGCGAAGCCAGCTACGGGACCATGAATAATCCGGGCTAGCGGGCAATTCGTATCGGCGCTCCGATCTTCTCGCGCAGTTCGCCTTTGAAGCCGAGTTCCCGCCGCAGATGCTCGGCGATGTGGCGGGCGTCGCGACTGTCTTGCAGCAATTCATCCGACGGTTCCACGCCGGGCGGAAACTGGACGCGATGCTTGGTGATCGTGACTCCCCATTCGTCCGCTTCCGTGGCGTTGGGGTCGACAATCCAGACCCGGTATCCCGTAGCCATCATTGTACCCTCCCTTTCATGCCCTAGTATATTATACGCGGCAGGGCAAGCCGCGGTGGGGCCACGGACCACGGCAACCGACCCATTCCCAAAAAACTTGAACCCAAACCCCAAGATTCGTCTCCAGGCGGCGAAGAACGTAGGAACGCCTGGTTTTGGCGGCCCGTACTGGGTCCGCCAGGCGTCATCAACTTCGGCCCCCCAGCAGAGGGTCGTGCAACGGAGGGTTCCAACATGATCAAAAAGGCGATTTTGGGTGGCGCGGGCGCCGCGCTGGTGTGCTTGGTGTTGTTCGGCCGCGAGGCGGCCAGCTACGTGGGCACCACGGTCGGCTGGTGCAAGGATTCCGTCAAGAACAGCGTGCCGATTTCGTTTGAAATCGAGCGTGCCCGGCGAATGGTCAAGGATCTGGTCCCCGACATTCGCAAGAACATGCACATGATCGCCAAGGAAGAGGTCGAGGTCGACCGCCTGGCGAAGCAGATCGGCGAATCGGAATCGCGCCTGGGCAAGGACCGCGACGAAGTCATGCGGCTCAAGACCGACCTGTCGACCGACAAGCAGGTGTTCCAGTACGCCGGTCGCAGCTATTCGGCCGGGCAGGTCAAGATCGACCTGGCCAACCGCTTCGAGCGGTTCAAGACGCACGACGCGACGCTGGCCAGCCTCAAGGAGATGCAGGCCGCCCGCCAGCGGAGTCTGGAAGCCGCGCGGCAAAAGCTCGAAGGCATGTTGGCGACCAAGCGGCAGTTGGAAGTCGACGTCGAGCACCTGGAAGCACGCCTGAAAATGGTCGAGGCCGCTCAGACCACAAGCGACTACAAGTTCGACGATAGCCAGCTCAGCCGGGCCAAGGAACTCGTGACGGACCTGCGGACCCGGCTCGAAGTGGCCGAAAAGATGGTCAACGCCGAAGGCACCTTCCGCGACGAAATTCCATTGGACCAGCCGGCCCCGGAGAACATCGTCGAGCAGGTCAGCGAGTATTTCCAGACTGAGCGACCCTTGCTGGCCGACGTGGCTGTCGAGACGAAACGGTAAAAGGGAGGCGAAGGTTAGAAGTGGTTAGCGGTTAGAGGTAATTATGGGTGGTTAGAGGTTAGGGGTTAGGACTTGAATTGAACGTCTGCCCGTGCCTCCTCTAACCTCTAACCTCCTTCAAACTGCGCGAGGGAACCAAGCGGTGAATACTCACTCCGCCACGCAAAACGGATCGGGCTCGCGCTTTCTGCTCTGGGTCGATGGCGTGGGCGGCTACCTGGTCTGCGAATCGAATCAGATCACGCTGGGTCAGCCCGTCCCAGGCAGTCAGGTGGATGTGCCCATTCTCGGCGACGTCTCGCGCCGTCATGCCCAGATTCGCCGCGACGGCGAAGTGTACCTCATCGACCCGCTGCGCCCGGTGCGGCTCGACGGCCGGGTCATCGAGCGGGCAACGTCGCTGGTCGACGGCAACCTGATCGAGCTGGGCCACAACGTGCGGCTACGGTTTCGCAGGCCGCACCCCTTGAGCGCGACGGCCAGGCTGGAATTCGTCAGCCACCATCGCACGCAGCCGGGCGCCGACGCGGTGCTGCTGATGGCCGAATCGTGCGTGTTGGGTCCGGGCGGCAACAGCCACGTTGTCTGCCGCGATTGGTCGGGCGAACTGGTGCTGTTTCGGCAAGGGAGTCCATTGCACTGCCGGCGTCCTGGGCGGTTCAAAATCGACGGCCTGGAAGTGATGGACAAAGGGCGATTGGCTGATGGGTCGCAAATCGTGGGGCACGACTTTTCATTGAGCCTTGAGCAGGTGTAGCCGAATTCGCAAAAACTCTTGCGAGTTCAGCTACGGGAAACTGGACAAATGGAACTTGCAGCCGTTAGCATAGACGAAGGCAGTGATGAATCCATGAACCTCCGCGCCACTCAAGCCCAGGCCGAACCGGAGCCCCGCAAGGGGCCGATGAAATTCACGTATACTAGCGGTTCGCGGCCCTTGGAGGGTTTCACCATCAAACGCGGTATCGGCCGCAGTGGATTTGGCGAGGTCTATTACGCCACCAGCGACGCCGGCAAGGAAGTGGCCCTGAAGCTGATTCGCCGCAACCTCGACATTGAACTCCGTGGCGTAACGCAGTGCCTGAACCTCAAGCACCCCAATCTGCTCGGCCTGTACGACGTCAAACAAGACGAACTGGGCGACAGTTGGGTGGTGATGGAATACGTCGCGGGCGAGTGCCTGGACGACGCCATCGCCCGGCACCCCCAGGGGCTCTCGCGCGAAGATACCCTGGCCTGGTTTCGCGGCGTCGCCGCCGGCGTGGCCTATCTGCACGACCACGGCATCGTCCACCGCGACCTGAAGCCCGGCAACATCTTCTCCGACGAAGGGCTGGTCAAAATCGGCGACTACGGGCTGTCGAAATTCATCTCCGCCAGTCGCCGCAGCGGGCAGACTGAGAGCGTGGGCACGGTGCACTACATGGCGCCCGAAATCGGCAACGGCCGCTACGGCAAGGAAATCGACATCTACGCCTTGGGCATCATCTTGTTCGAGATGCTCACGGGGCGCGTGCCCTTCGAGGGCGAAAGCGTCGGCGAAGTGCTGATGAAGCATCTCACCGCCGAACCGAACCTGGCCGATGTCGAAGAACCTTACCAAGGCGCGATTGCCCGCTGCCTGGCTAAGGATCCCGACGCGCGATTGAAGACGGTGGGGGAACTGGTCGCGCTCTTGCCGGAGGCGGCCCGTGTCGGAGTGAGCGCCGGCGTCGGCGGCGCCCCGAGCGGCTTTGCGCAGGCCCTGCCAGGGATCGGCACGGGTTTGGGCGCGCCAGGCGCATCGGTTCGCCCCGCCCCCGCCCCTACGCCGGCCCAATCGCCGGCGAGCGAAGTCGTGCAGGCGGCCGAAGTCGATGAAGAGCCGATCGCCCGCGCGGTTCGCGCGCGTTGGCGGGAATTCTCGCAGGCCTGGAGTTCCGGCCGGATCGGGACCGGCGGCAAGGTGGCGATCATTATCGTCGCGTGGGGGCTGCTCAGCGGCGGACCTTGGCTCATCGCTGTGCTGCCTTTCCTGATGGTTGTGTACGTCGTTTATTACCTCATCCGTTCGGCCCTGCTGGCCGGTAAGCAGCCGAAAAGCGTGGCGGTGTGCCGTCAGGCGGCGCCGCCGCCACTGCCAATTTCCCCCACGGTCAAACCGCAAACTTCGCAACCGCCCTCGGCCACACGCCCGCGCGGCCGGCGCTTCGCGCGGACGGCCCTTCATCTGCCTGCGAAAACCACCCAAGAGCGGTTCATGGAATTGCTGGGTTCGATGTTGGTGGCCGCGCCGGTGGCGGCCGTGATGTGCGTGGTAATGAGCCTCTTGCGCGGCGGCCAAGCACCGCTGCCCGAACAGTTCGCCTGGCTGACCTTGGTGAGCACCATCGGGGCCTGGCTCGTGCTCGTGCCGGCGAAGTTCTGGGAAGGCCGGAACGGCGAACCGACGCTACGACGGTTCGTGTTGATGCTGCTGGGCCTCGGACTGGGTGTCGTCGCCTGGGGCGGCAAGGAGTGGCTCTTGGTCAACTTGTCGCACGACTGGAGTCAAATGGAAGGGATGCTGCCCTTGAGCGAAACGATGCTCGGTGAGGGTTTCGCCGACGCGCACGGCGCGCCGACCGTCATGGGTCACATGGCCTATTTCGCTTTCCTGCTGATGGTTCTCCGCTGGTGGCGGCAAGCCGACCCGTCGCGTCCGGCGCGGCTGAGCCTTTGGCCCGTGCTCGTGACGGCGGGTTGGGCCTGGGGCTTGCAGTTTTTCTGGCGGTTCCCGCAACCGTGGGGTGTGATGATCGCCGCCACGATGTCGGTCGCCGTGCAATTGGCCAGTCCCTGGTTCGAGACGCGCCGCCGCGCCGCCCACACCGAGGTCTATACTTCACGCGGCTGAAAATGAGATATTTTGCCACGAGAAAGTGGTGGCTGGTGGCAGAGCGCAAGCGATGCCCCGGCTGGATAGCGACCGGGGCATCGCTTACGCTCTGCCCCAGCCACCGTGAATATCTCATTGTCGGCCGCGTGCAGTATAGCGATTGAGAGGACCCTATCGATGGAAAGACCGACGATTTCCCTACTACCCACCTGGGGATTCCTGGTTCTGGTCGCCGTCATGATTCTCGTGCTTGCGGCCGTGATGAGCGGTCGCAATCGCCGCGTGCTGGGGGCGCTGGGCGCCCTGATCGGGTTCGGTTTCGTCGCGTTGGTGGGCGTATTCTTGCTGTTGGCATTATCGTACGGCGTCGCGCGTGTCGAGGTTGCCGAGGCGCCAGCCACGCCCGAAACGCCCCATCCGGTAACGGAAATTGAAATTCTCAAAGCCGAGGCCGAACATGCGGTCCCGCCGAACCAAACGCGGCCGAAATGGATGGACGAACCCCAGGGGAAGCATGGTGGCGACGGCGCCTACCATAAGATCGTGTCGGTCGAGTTGTACCGCTCGCGGGCCGAATGCGAGCAAGCGATGCCCGCCGAACTGCGCAAGGCCGTCAAGGAATACATCGACCTGTTCCTGGGCGAAGAAGGGGCGGCGGAACGGGTCGATTTGCCCATGCCGGACATTCGCGACCACATCATCAAGGCCCAGTGGGAGGAGCACACGGCCGACGTGTTGGGGCCGATCGTCAACCTGCACACGCTACTGGTCTTCGACGGCAAAACCAACGCTGAAATCAAGGCCCGCGATCAACGGGCCCGTGTGGCGGGCCGCCTGGCCACCACCGGCGTGGGGGCGGGCCTGCTGCTGGGGTTGCTGGGCACGGTGTTCGGCTACCTCAAGCTCGATACCCTGACCCACGGTTATTACGCCCGCCGCTTGCAGTTCGCCGCCGGCTCGGCGATACTGGGTCTGGCGGCGATCGCGGCGCTTTGGGCGCGGGGGAAGTTCGGTTTTTGAGCCGGATCGTCGCATGGTCCAGGCTAGCCCGGATTATTCATGGTCCGGGGAGGAAACTCGCGCACTGTGCTGTAGCGGAATTCGCAAGAATTCTGGCGTAACTCGCGTCCACGGCCTGACTTCTTGCGAAGCCAGCTACTGGACCATGAATAATCCGGGCTAGTGCGACGCCGATGCCACCCACCAGCGAATCCGACCACCTGTTGACCGACCGCATCCGCTCAGGCGAAGCCGACGCTTGGAACGAGTTGATCGCGCGCTTCGAGGGGCGGCTGCTGGCCTTCGTCGAGACCCGGTTGCGCAACCGGGCGTCCAGCGAGGACGTGGTTCAGGAAACGTTCATTGGCTTCCTCACCAGCCTGCCCAACTACGACGCGGCCCGCTCGTTGGAGAGCTACTTGTTTTCGATCGCGGCCCACAAGCTGACGGACCATTTGCGGCGCGAAGGCCGCCGCCCGACGCTGCCCCTGGCGGGCGCTTCGAGCAGCCAGAGCGACTGGGAGCTACCCGGCTCAGCCCGTCCGGCGAGCAGCATCGCCCGCGGCGGCGAGCGGCGCGGCCTGGAGGAAGCCGCGCTGGCCAAGGCGCTTGCCGACCTCTTGAACCATTGGCGCGGGCGAGACGACTGGGAAAAAGTCCGCTGCGCCGAGTTGCTTTTCGTCCGCGGCATGGCCAACAAGGATGTCGCCGTGAAGCTGCGCATTTCCGAGCAAGCGATCGCCAACTGCAAATTCGACTTCTTAGCCAAGCTCCGCGCCGCCGTCCGCCGGCAAGGATTGCCGGAGGAGGTGTTTCCGGAACTTGGCGAGGACGGGGGATAGGGAGATGGGAAGCCCGGATTATTCATGGTCCCACACCAACCCGCAGCGCAAGCAAGGCCGAACTTACCTTGCTTGCGCTGCGGGTTCGTGTGACGGCAGACTGCGCTCGATTCCCCTGGACCATGAATAATCCGGGATAGTGGACGCGGAGCGTCCGCGGAGACGTTCCCACGCGGAGCGTGGGAACGAGGAATGTAGGAGGGGAGAACCCATGACCGACGCTGATCTTGAATCGTATCTCGACGAAGCCCTGCCGGCCGAGGCCATGGCGCGGATCGAGGCCGAGGCGCGGCGTTCGCCGGAACTGACGCGGCGGTTGGCGGCGATCAACTCGCGCCGCGACGCCGGGGTGCATTCGCTGGGTGAGATTTGGCGCCGGCACCGTCTGACCTGCCCCAGCCGTGCGGAACTGGGTAGCTATTTGCTGGGCGTTTTGCCCGACGACCATGCCCGTTATGTGGCGTTTCATCTCGACGAAATCGGCTGCCGCGTCTGCCAGGCGAACCATGCCGATCTGGAGCGGCAACAGGCCGAAACGGCCGACGCGGCCAGCCACCGGCGGCGCAAGTATTTCGAGTCGAGTGCCGGATACTTGCGGCGTTCCTGAGGTATACAAGGCCACCATCGGCATCCGAGCCCGATTCTGTAGGGAACGCCCTCCGTGGCGTTCCGAGAAGCGCGTATCCGACGTTGGCTCGCGCGACGCGGAACGCCACGGAGGGCGTTCCCTACAGACGTTGCCGTCACACTAACCCGCGGCGCAAGCAAGGTCCAACGCTGGGCCTTGCTTGCGCTGCGGGTTAGTGTGGGCCGAAAGAAAAAGGCCGCGGCGACCCCGAAAGTCGCCGCGACCTGAACGAAGTATCCATCAAACTGCCTGGTTAGAAAGCAGCCTGATTAGAAAGTGGTGGTAATCGGCTCGGCACCGGAGCGGGTGTGCAATTGATTCCAGATCGTCAGGTCGATGTTGAGCTGAATCGAGCGGGAAGACCCGTCGGCAAATCCCACAATGACACCGCCTGGATGGTTGCTGTCGGAGCCGGGCCAGTTGGACATCGGCCCAAAAATGCCGTTGTACATCGGCTGATAACCATAAATGTAGGGTGGTGACGTCGCGATCGAAAAGTCCCACGCACCGCTAGGCGTTGTGCCCATGTAAGTGGGGAACGTCCCTGCGGGAGGAACCTGCGGCGAACCGCCCAAGGGCGCCTCGTTGGTGATGGTCGTTGACAGGGCGGCGAACAACGAACGGAACACCCACCCCACGGGCAATCCATCGCTTCCCACAAGTACCGAACGCGACTTGCCGCTGTTGGGCGCCAAGAGTGGTGGAACTGTATAAGGCGCTGGATTGCCGCGGAAGAACAGCGGTGGCAATGGCCCGCCATTAGCCGAACCGCTGTAATTGGGCGCAGCGGCAATTCCCGGCTGACCAATGCTTTTCGTGACGAAGGCCGACAATATCGCGTTCGAAGTCTCATTGCTGGCGACAAGCTGACCTGGAAGTACCGGCCCGGCGACACTGCAAGACGTGACTTCACCCACCGCGATCGTGTTGGAGAGGCCATCGCGAATGGAGGCAAAGGGGCAGGGCTCGCCCCACGCGAAAATACCCTTGCACGACGGGATTTGGTCGGAAGTCCACGCGTCGTAAATGGTGGCGTTCGCCTGCCTCGTGGCACCGCCCCAGTAACAGCCCTGCGAACCGGCATAGTTCGTGTAGGAGAAATCGCCGAGCTGAGAGATCGCACTGACGACACCGTCGGAAGGACAACGGAAGTTCGCCAGCACCTGTCCAGTCAAATTACCGTTGTACTTGAATCCCGCCCCGCTCGAGCCCGCTGGTTGGCTTGTCATATCCCAGCCATTCAGGGGCTGGCCGCCGGTAGTGCCGTTTGTGGTGCCGTTGGAACCAACCCAGGTGTACTTGTTGATCGCGTCGTAAAGTGGCTTTTGTTCCACCCACGGAAAGATCGCCACGCACCAAGTCCTTCGATTGCCAATCTGCGGAGTCACGCCGGGACCGGCACCCGCGATATTTCCCCACATGGCATCCTGCGGGAACGTCTTCCAAGTGTCCGCATAGTTCTGCAAACCCAGCACGATCTGCTTCGTGTTGTTCGTGCATTGCGAACGGCGAGCCGCTTCGCGGGCCGCCTGCACGGCGGGAAGCAACAGAGCAATCAGAATACCAATAATCGCGATGACCACCAGCAACTCGACCAGCGTGAACCCGGTTCGCCGACGAGCGTGGCACGACTTACCGTGCCGAAACACACCAAATTGTTGAGACATGGAACACCCCGTCCATAAAGGGAAGAAATTGAATGACAACCCCAGTGCGACAATATACCACGCTTTCAAGGGCCTGTCCACAAAAAAAATTCCCCAACCGCGGAAAAATCCGCCACATTCACAACGAGTCCACCCAGAATGGTGGATTTTGGTCGAATTTGGAGAGTTCGTTGGGCAGATACGGTTCCCGGCTGGCCCGGGACGTCGGATAAGCCGGTACGGTATTTCAAGGGAGTTGCCTCATGTCGCCTTTCGCTCCGCGAAAGAACGCCCTTTCGCGGAGCGAAAGGCGACAGATGGGGTCCGTCACGGCATGCGCGTGCGATTCATCCGGCTCATCCTATCTCGCCCGTGGGAATTTTCCGGAATGCCGCCGCCCCCTTGCCCGGCCGATGCCAGCCCTTGATCGCCGCCATGGCCGGCCGCTCGATCCCAAACGAAAGTCCGGTCGCCAGAAGCAGCGATCCGGCGACGGCGGTTGCCACGGCGAGCGAAGCTTCCATCCCCGCCGCTTCAAGATTACGGATGACGACGTAGCCGACGTTTTGATGGATCAAGTAGAGCGGGTAGGAGATCGTGCCCAAGAACACCAGCGGCGGGGTCGCCAGGAACCGCGGCCTGCCATGTGCGGCCGCGTGCAAAACGGCGGCCAGAACGATCACCACGCCGGCGGCGGACCACGAATCGAGCCGGGCCTGAACCAGCGCGCACCATGCCAGCAAGAGCCACGCCGCCGGCGTCCAGCGGCCGGCGCCGTGTACCCGATAGAGCACGATGCCGACGGCGAAAAGGTGCAGGTACTTGAGACTCAGCACGGTTTGTAATTTCGTCACGAAGGTCAATGCAAGCGGGCCACTGGCCGCGGGCACGAGCGGCGTTGTATCCGCCACGAACTGCGCCGCCGCGAACTGCGCCGCCGCGAACTGCGCCGCCACGAACTGCGCCGCCGTGGCCAGCGCAAGCCAAAGGGCCAGCGTCATCGGCCAACGCGGCGTCTTCAGCGCGCCGGAGCGGTGGAGAACGAGCATCGCCGCATAAAACAAAAGCTCGACTTGCAGCGACCAGTAAGCGCTATCGATGGGCCGCGCGCCAAGCACCCGCGGGAGCATCGTGGCGTTGACGACCGCTTCGCCCAAGCTCACCTCTTGTCCCGGCAGGCCGGCCCAGGCCACGACGGCCAGCGTAATCGCGGCGGCCGCCCAGTAAGCCGGATAGAGACGGGCAAGACGGCCCACGACGAATTCGAGCGCGCTTGGCATGCGGTCGAGCGTCATCAGGATGACGAATCCGCTGAGCATGAAAAAGAAATCGACGCCCAAATCTCCCCGCGGCAGGGAGAACCGCAAAGGGGTCGAATGACCGTAGAGCCGGTCGAATTGGCTGGTGAAGTGGAACAACACCACCGCCATGGCCGCCAGCCCGCGCAGCGCGTCGAGTTCACGAATGCGGTGTTGGTTATTGGTCATGGCTCAATATACTTCACGCGGTCGAGAATGAGACATTCACGGTGGCTGGGGCAGAGCCTAAGCGATGCCCCGGTCGCTCAATAGCCGGGATTATTCATGGTCCGGGGAGGAAACTCGCGCACTGTGCTGTAGCGGAATTCGCAAGAATTCTGGCGTAACTCGCGTCCACGGCCTGACTTCTTGCGAAGCCAGCTACGGGACCATGAATAATCCGGGATAGCCGGGGCATCGCTTGCGCTCTGCCACCAGCCACCAATTTCTCGTGGCAAAATGTCTCATTCTCGGCCGCGTGAAGTATAGTTCGGCGTCGGCGGGCGATACCGGCCCAGGTCGATCGAACGAAACCAATGGATGGTGGGCGGCAGTCCCTCGCCAAGCGAGATTTTAGGTTCCCAGCCCAGCCGCCGGCGGGCCAACGTGATGTCGGGCTTGCGTTGCGTCGGATCATCGGCCGGCAGTGGCAGGTGGACGAGCGACGACTTCGAGCCGGTCAGTTCCAGCACGAGCTCGGCCAGTTGGCGGATCGTGAACTCGCCTGGGTTTCCCAGGTTCACCGGCCCGATGAAATCGTCCGGTCCCTCCATCATTCGGATCATGCCGTCGAGCAGGTCGTCGAGGTAACAGAAGCTGCGAGTCTGGCTTCCCTCGCCGTAGATCGTGAGGTTCTTGCCGAGCAGGGCTTGCTGGATGAAGTTCGAGACCACGCGGCCGTCGTAGGGGTGCATGCCGGGCCCGTAGGTGTTGAAGATCCGCACCACGCGGATATTCACGCGGTTCATCCGGTGGTAATCGAAGAACAGCGTCTCGGCGGCCCGCTTCCCTTCGTCGTAACAAGCCCGCGGGCCGATGGGATTGACCGCGCCCTTGTACGTTTCGGGCTGGGGATGGATTTCGGGATCGCCGTAGACCTCGCTGGTCGAGGCTTGCAGCACTTTGGCCCGGCAACGCTTGGCCATACCCAGCACGTTGATCGCCCCCATCACCGAGGTCTTCATCGTCTTGATGGGATTGTACTGGTAATGGCCGGGGGCGGCCGGACAAGCCAAGTTGTAGATTTCATCGACTTCCAACCAGATCGGCTGGGTGACGTCGTGCCGGATCAGTTCGAAATTGGGCCGCGGCAACAGCTTGTCGACGTTCGACTTCTGGCTGGTGAAGAAGTTGTCCAGGCAAATCACGTCGTGACCGGCGTCGACCAGCCGGCCACAGAGGTGCGAGCCGAGAAAGCCCGCCCCGCCGGTTACCAGAATCCGTTTGATGTTCGACACGCGCGTGAGTCCAAGAAGGGCCGGCCGTGTGAAGTATAGCTTACGCCCACGGGGGTGGGATACCCGGCCCGGCCCGACGTCCGGTATGATGGTGGCGGTGGCTGGGGCAGAGCCTCAGCGATGCCCCGGTCGCCATCTAGCCGGGGCATCGCTGACGCTCTGCCACCAGCCACCGCTTTCTCGTGGCAAAATGTCTCATTGTCGACCGCCTGAAGTATATATTGTGATCCAGTTGGAAATCCTGGGGATCTTTCGTTGGACGACCCGTTGCTCGAAGCGCTCACGCCCGCCCAACGCGAGGCGGTCCAACACGTCGATGGTCCCCTGCTGATCCTGGCCGGACCAGGCAGCGGCAAAACACGCGTCGTCACCCGCCGCGTCGCGTACCTGCTGGCCCAGGGAATCCCCGCGCCGCGGATCCTGGCCCTGACGTTCACCAACAAGGCGGCCGACGAGATGCGCGGCCGCGTCGAGCGGCTCGCGCCGGGACAGCGCGCCTGGATGGGCACGTTCCACCGCTTCTGCGCGCGGTTGTTGCGCCAATACGCTCCCCTGGCCGGCCTCGAAGAGAACTACACCATCTACGACACGGCCGACAGCCTTGGCGTCGTGCGCCGCGCCATCGATGCCCTGGGCTTCGATCCCAATTACTTCACTCCGCAGCAGGTCGCGGCGGCCATCAGTTGGGCCAAGAACAACCTGATTCCGCACGACCAGTACCAGCCTCGGCGTGGACAGCCGTTGGGTCACATCGTGGCGCAGGTGTATCCGCTGTACCAGAAACGTCTCTTGCAGTCGAACGCGGTCGATTTCGACGATCTGCTGTTACATGTCGCCATGCTCTTACGGCATAACCCCGAATTGCGGCAAACGCTCGACCTTCGTTACCGCTACATCCTGGTCGACGAGTACCAGGACACGAACCTGGCGCAGTACACGATCGTGCGGGCGATGTCGATCGATTACCCGAACCTGGCCGTGACGGGCGACCCCGACCAGTCGATCTATGGCTGGCGGGGGGCCAGCCTGAGCAACATCCTCGACTTCGAGCACGACTTTCCCGACGTGCATGTGGTACGACTGGAGCAGAACTATCGCAGCACGCGGCGCATCGTGCGGGTGGCCGCCGCCCTGATCGCGCACAACGTACTGCGGAAGGAAAAAGACCTTTTCACCGAAAACGACGAAGGCCCACCCGTGCGGCTGGTGGTCCATGCCGGCCAGCGCGAGGAAGCCGAGGCGATTGCCGAACGGATCGCCGCCGAGGTCCGCTCCGGCCGGCGGCGGTCACGCGACTTCGCCATTTTCTACCGGGTCAATGCGCTGTCGCGCGAGCTCGAACATGCCCTGCGCGAGCAGGGCGTGCCCTACCAGATCGTGCAGGGGGTGGAATTCTACCAGCGGCGGGAAATCAGGGACGTGCTCGGCTACTTGGCGTTGTTGAACAACCCGCGCGACGACGTGGCCTTCCGCCGCGTCGTCAACACTCCGGCCCGCGGTATCGGCAAGAGCACCCTCGATCGGCTCGCGGCGCACGCCGTCGCCCACGGCCAGACGTTGCTGTCGGCGGCCCGCGAGGCCGGCCTGGTCGCCGGGTTGCCCAAGCGCGCCGCCGTGGCCGTCGCCCGATTCGTCGCGCTGGTCGATCGCTTGCAGCTCGTCGCCGCGCGGCCCGTCGAGGAAATCGTGGGGCATGTGCTCGAAGCGACGGACTATCGCGGACCCTTCATGCACTCGCAGAGCCCGGACGACCAGGAGCGGTTGGCCAACATCGAGGAGTTGCTCACCGCCGCCCGCCAATTCGACGAGCGTACACCGGGCGAGGGACGCCTCGAAGAGTTCCTTGAAGAGACCTGCCTGGTCAACGATACCGACGATTGGGAAGCCGCCTCCGACCGGGTGACGCTGATGACGATGCACGCGGCCAAGGGGCTTGAGTTCCCCGTCGTGTTCATCATCGCGTTCGAGCAAGGGCTGATACCTCACGAGCGAAGCCAAGCCGAACCCAGCCAGGTCGAGGAAGAGCGGCGGCTGCTGTTTGTAGGCATCACCCGTGCCCGCGAGGAGCTACAAATCAGCCAGGCGCGTTATCGCGACTTCCGCGGCCAGCGGAAAATGGCCGTGCCCAGTGAGTTCTTGCGTGACCTTCCTCTCGAAGAGTTGGATCGCGACGAGGGCCCCTCGCCCCCGACCGCGAGCGATGCTCCCAACGCGGACGATTTCGATCCGCGCGCCGACGACGAGCCGGTGTGGACACCTCCCGGCGAAGAGGCCGAATCCGTTCGCGATGTTCGCCGCGAGGGCCCGAACCCCGCCCCGGCGGGTACGCGGGCCGCGCGCCTGACCACCGCCGCCGAGTTGGCCGCCGGCCGGATAGGCGACGCGGCGGTCGCCCACGACGTCTTCAAGCAGGGGATGCTCGTGCGGCACCCCGAGTACGGGCTGGGCAAGGTCGTCGCCTTGGCCGGCAGTGGAACGCGGCGAACCGCCACGGTGAATTTCGTTTCCGGCGCCGGACAACGGAAGTTCGTCATCCGGCAGAGCCAGCTCAAGGATGAAGGATGAAGCCCATCATGGATTACTTTCGCCTCGTCGTCCTCGGCATCGTTCAGGGGATCACCGAGTTCCTGCCGATCAGCTCCGACGGCCACCTGGTCGTAGCCGGCAGGGTCTTCGCTTACCTGGGCGATACCAACCTCGATCGCGACGACGTGCTGGAGACGATCATCCTCCACCTGGGCACGCTCCTAGCCATTGTGGTGGTCTATTGGCGAGAGATCTGGCGGATCTTCAGCTCCGACCGCCGCGTGATGGGCCTTCTGTTGGTGGGCACGCTGCCGGCGGCCGTCGTCGGCCTGCTGCTCAAGCGGTATTGTGACGACTGGCTCACCGACCCGCTGTTGACCGGCGCCATGTTGCCGTTGAATGGTCTTGTGCTGTTCTGGATCGGCAGCCGAGATCGCGGACAACTTGGTTATACCGAACTGACCTACCGCCAGGTCTTTTGGATCGGGCTTTGCCAGGCCGCCGCCCCGCTACCTGGCATCTCTCGCAGCGGCACCACGATCGCCGGCGGCCTTGCGGTCGGCCTCAAGAGGGCGGACGCGGCCACCTTCTCATTCCTCTTGGCCATTCCGGCCATCACCGGCGCCGGGGTGCTGGCGCTCGTCGAAATGTTCCAAGGCCGTTCGACCGCTTCGACCCCTGGCGCGCTGGCGGTGGGCGCGGTCGTGTCGTTCCTGGTCGGAGTCGCCGCGTTGCGGCTGTTCCTGCGCTGGCTGAAGGCGGGCCGATTGTACGTTTTCGCGTGCTGGTGCGTCGCACTGGGGGCCGTGCTGCTGTACTGGCAACTCAGGTAATGATTCAACGCCGATTGAATTCCTCTGGACTGCCGCGGGACTTTGTGCGAAACTCCGCCGCGCCTATCCCGGCATGATCGTTCATCCAGCACCGCCCACCAACCCAACCGATATGGGAAGTCCCGTGAAACTCAACGCTTGCAGCGGGCGGCCGTGGCTCGGCCAAGTGACCGTGGGATGCCTGACGGCGGCTCTGCTTGCGGCGACCCTCGGCGGCTGCGCCGGCAACCGCCGCGCGCGCTCGTCCAAAGGCTTGGGCTCCTGGTTTCGCGCCAACGAGCCTCGACAATCCAAGACGATGGCGGACTTCCTGAAGCAACCTCGGCCCGATTTTTGATTCGCATGTTCCGATTTCCACGCGCGGTGCTCTGGGCCGTGTTCGCCGTGCCGGTCATGTCGGTCGCCCTTGGTTGCGGCGGCAAGTCGTCGCTCGTCAGCCCCTCCGGCAATCGCTTTCGACTGCTGCCCGGTCTGGCCAAGGGACCGGGGCGGACGCCGCTGCCCAATGCGTTCAACACGAAAGTCGAGAAAGACCCCTTCCCCACAGCCGCCCAGTGCGGCTTAATCGGGCCTTGACCGAACCTCTTTATACTTCACGCGGCCGACAATGAGACATTTTGCCACGAGAAAGGGGTGGCTGGTGGCAGAGCCTAAGCGATGCCCCGGCTAGATAGCGACCGGGGCATCGCTTAGGCTCTGCCCCAGCCACCGTGAATGTCTCATTCTCGACCGCGTGTCCCGCCGGAAGACGCCGCCACAGCTTCACGGAACGCCACGGAGGGCGTTCCCTACAGAACCACTAACCTCTAACCGCTTTCGTTCCCGCAATGGCATCCCGGCCGCGCCGAAGGCATACTAGGCTGAACCTCGATACCAGCCTGGTCCTCGGTCCCTGATGAACGACACGCTTCCCCGACACGACGTGGTACTGCTCGGCGTGGGCCATACCAACGCCCATGTGCTGCGAATGTGGCGAATGGCGCCGTTGGACGATTGCCGGCTGACGTGCGTTTCAGACCATGCCTTGGCGGCCTATTCGGGCATGCTACCCGGCACACTCGCCGGACTTTACCCGCCGGAAAGAATGCGGATCGACCTGGTGCGGTTTTGCGCCGCCGCGGGCGCCCGGCTGATCCGCGATCGTGTGTGCGGACTCGACCGCCAACAGCGGCAGGTACTCTTCGACGACCGGCCGCCGATCCCCTACGACGTGCTCTCGATTGGCATCGGTTCCGTGCCCCGCCGCGACGGCCTCGCCGCGAGCGACGCGACGCTGCTGCCGATCAAGCCAATGCAAACATTTCTCGAACGGCTGGGCGCGCGGCTGGCCGAGTTGCGGCCGACGGCGGCGGGGCGGCCGCTGAGTTTGGCGGTGGTGGGGGCGGGCGCGGGGGGAGTCGAAATCTGCTTCTGCCTGCCGCCCTACCTGCGGCGAAACTGGCCCGAACTGCGTTTCCAACTGCGGCTGATCGACCGGCATGCCGATATCCTCGACGGCGCGCCCCGGCGAACAGTCGCCAATGCGCGTCGTGAACTCGCGGCGCGTGGCGTCGAGTTGCTGCTGGGCCACGAGGTCCGCTCGGCTGCCGACGGGCGGCTCGTGCTGGACCGTGGCACCCTGCTGGGCCGTGGCCGTCCGCCGGAGCAAGGCGCCGAGCTGGAAATCGACCTAGCGCTATGGTCCACTTCCGCCGCCGCCCCGCCGCTCTTAGCCGGCGTCGGGCTTCCCACCGACGGCGACGGTTTCTTACTGGCCCGGCCCACACTGCAATCAACGGCCGACGAACGAGTTTTCGTCGTTGGCGACTCGGGCACATGTCCGGCGCACGCCACAGCCAAGGCGGGTGTTTACGCGGTTCGCCAGGGACCGGTGCTTTGGCAAAACATCCGGCGGGTGCTCGACGGATCGCCCTGCGTCGAATACCTGCCGCAGCGAGGATTTCTATCGCTTTTGGCGACCGGCGACCGGCGGGCGATCCTGAGTTACAAGGGGATGAGTTTTCACGCGGGCTGGTGTTGGAAGCTGAAAAACCACATCGACAGCCGCTTCATGGACATGTACCAGGATTACCGCCCCATGCCGGCCTCGCCCGGCAAAGCCGCGCCGACGGCCTCGTCGATGCGCTGCGCGGGCTGCGGCGGCAAGGTCGGCGGTTCGGTGCTCAGCCAGGTGCTTCGCCGGCTCGACGTTCCGCCGTCGCCGCGCGTCGTACTCGGACTCGACCATCCCGACGACGCGGCCATCATCCGCCCGCCGGAGGGCGGGAATATCGTGGCCACGGTTGACTTCTTCACCGCGTTCCTTGACGACCCGTACCTCGTCGGCCGCGTGGCGGCGCTCAACGCGCTGAGCGACGTATTCGCCCTTGGCGCGGCGCCGATCGCCGCGTTGGCGATGGCTACCATCCCGGTCGGCCCGGAACGACAGCAAGAACAGTTGCTCTACGAACTGCTGGCCGGCGGGCTCGTGGAGCTCCGACGGGCGGGCGCCACGCTGGTCGGCGGCCATACGATCGAGGCGCCCCAGGTGAGCATGGGCTTTACCGTGCTGGCCGACGCGGGAGGGCCGCCGCAACTCAAAGGCAACCTGCGCGCGGGGGACAAACTGGTGCTCACCAAGCCGCTGGGTTCCGGCATTCTGTTGGCGGCCCACAACCAGGCCCGGCTGCGGGCCGAATGGTTCGACTCGCTGCTCGCGGTGCTATTGGCCAGCAACCAGCGCGCCTCGCAGATCGCTCGCGAGTTCGACGTGCGAGCGATCACCGACGTGACCGGTTTCGGCCTGGCCGGGCACTTGCTGGAAATGCTCCGCGCCAGCGGCGTGGGGTGCGAGTTGGCGCTAGGGCGTCCGCCGCTCTTGCCGGGCGTCGTGGAACTTGTGGCGGATGGGGTCGAAAGCACCTTGGCGCCCGCCAATCGCGCGGTTGAAGCCGAGATCGACGACCGCCGCGCGGCCAATATCCGCGGCGCGGCCTATGTGGCGATGTTCGATCCTCAGACTTCGGGCGGGCTGTTGTTGGGCGCCGCCGCGGACATCGCCAAAACGCTCGTGGCCAGGCTTCGCGAGGAGGGTTGTCCCGAGGCGGTGATCATCGGCGAGGTCATCGCGTGCCGGGACGATCAAAGGCGGCTACGGATCGTTTGAGCCGGCTACCTCACTGCGCGCCGGATCAACCGCTGTTGGATCACGCTCACGATTCCCCGCGCGACCTCCTCCTTCGACCCTGCCAGGCGTTCGACGATCTCGCCCGCCTGGCCGATGATCTCGACCTGGGTATCGAGTGCCCGCATCGCCCGCGGGCCGTTGAGCACCATCAGGTCACAACTTTTTCTTTCCAGTTTGGCCAACGCCCGCAAACGCTGGTCGTCGGTCTCCAGGGCAAAGCCGACAAGCCATTGTCCCTGTTTTTCGGCGCCCAGCGTGGCAACGACGTCGGGCGTTTCGATCAGGTGCAATTCCAGCGGCTGGCCCGTCTTTTGGATCTTGCCTTCGGCCACTCGGACGGGCCGGTAGTCGCACGGCGCGGCCACGCCGATCAGCCCGTCGCAACGCGGAAACACGCCCCGGCAGGCGGCGAGCATCTCCTCGGTCGAAACCACGTCGATCACTTCCGCCGCCGCCGGATAGGCGACGTCGACCGGACCGCTGACCAGCGTCACCTTGTGGCCGGCGGCCAGCGCCGCCTCGGCCAGGGCCTTGCCCATGCGGCCGCTCGAGGCGTTGGTCAGGTAACGTACCGGATCGAGGTATTGCCGGGTGGGACCCGAGGTGATGAGGACATGGGCCATGGGGAGGCGTTAGGGGATAGGCGTTAGGGGATAGGCGTTAGGGGATAGGGGATAGGCGTTAGGCGTTAGGCGTTAGGCGTTAGGCGCCTAGCCCCGCCTCACCCGGTTTATTCATGGTCCCCACACTAACCCGCAGCGCAAGCAAGGCCCAGCGTTGGACTTGCCTTGCTCCTAGGGATCGGCACGAAAGCGACAAATCCCCGCCGTTTCGGCGGCGGAATGCCTGTTCTGTATCCGCATCGCGCCCCGAGCCTCGTCGCTGCGCGAAAAAAAACGACTCCGAAACCCGTCCCCAAGCGATCCAAAGGCGCGTGGGGCGGGGCGAAGGGTGCGGAGGCAATTGGATGCCGCTTTCGCGGCTCGCTCAGACGTCATGGGGTATTCGGAGATCGTTTTTTTTCGCTTCGCTGCCGTTTTCTTTCGCACGTCCGTTGCTGCGCAACGTGCGTGCTTTTTTCGTAAAAATGATCCTTCCTGATTCGTGGGCCGCCACGGACCCCGCGAGCTTGCGCTGCGGGTTAGTGTGACGGCAGTCCGCCCTCGTTCCCCCGGGACCATGAATAATCCAGGCTAACGCCTAACGCCTAACGCCTATCGCCTTCAGGCGCCTTCAAGCGCCTTCAAGCGCCTTCAACTGCGTCTCGATCACCGCTCGAATCGTTTCCGGCGCGGCCATCCGCCCGGTGCCTAGCGCGCGGCAACTGAGCCAACCCTCTTCGGGCTCGATCAGCAGCACACCGTCGCCGCGAAGCTGCTCGACGTTCCGACGCACGGCCGGCTTGGCCCACATCGCCGAGTTCATCGCCGGCGCCACGATGATCTTGCCGGTGAATGAGAGCGCCAACGTGCTCAGCAGGTCGTCGGCCAGTCCGACGGCGGCCTTGGCCAGGAAGTTGGCCGTGGCCGGCGCGACGCAGAGCAACTCGGCCCGCTCGGCCAACTCAATGTGCGCGCCGAGCGGGTGTTCCGGCGTGAAGACGCGGCTGCGCACCGGCCGGCCGGTCAACGCCGCGAACGTGGCGGGGCCGACAAATTCCTTCGCAGCCTCGGTCATGACCACGGTGACGCCCGCGCCGGCCTGCACCAATTGGCTGACCAGCGCCGCAGTCTTGTAGGCCGCGATACCACCGCTGACACCGACGACCAGCTCGCGGCCATTCATAGATCGCTCAGGTCCAACTCCGGCGGGCCTCCGGCGCCGTCGGGCCGGCCGGCGACGCGGACCACGGACGAAGCATCGAGATAGATCTTGTCCTGGATGATCTCCTGGATCACGATTTCGAGCTTGTCCGGGGTGTTCATGTCGACCAGCGGCCGGCTGCCTGAGTTCAGGGCCACCAGGCGCTTCTGGATCAGGGTCGACAGCTTGAACCGTCCGCCCACCTTGTTCACAATCGCTTCCTCACGAAGCTCGTCAATCATTTCGCTCAATCTCCAGGGGGGTGAGAATGTGGCATAACTCATCGACTGCGCGCTCGATGTCGTCGTTGACGACCTGAAATTGGTAGCGGTCGGCGGACTCCATCTCGCGGCGGGCGACTTCGAGCCGCCGCTGGATTTCGGCCTCGCTTTCGGTGCCGCGGTCGCGGAGCCGGCGTTCCAACTCGGCCATCGAGACCGGCCGAACGAAGATCGTCAGCGCGTCGGGATGCTGTTCGAGCACGGCCATCGTGCCTTGCACGTCAATCTCCAAGACTACCCAATGACCCGCCGCCAGGCTAGGGGTCACTTCGGCCCGAAGCGTGCCGTACCAATCGCCGCGCTGGTAAACCTCGCAACATTCCAGGAATTCGCCTTGTTGCCTTCGCCGCTCGAAGGCGTCGCGGCTGAGGAAAAAGTAATCGACCCCGTCGACCTCGCCGCGCCGCGGCGGCCGCGTGGTGGCTGAGATGCTTTTCAGCAGAGGAACCTCCGCGCAGCCGAACAGGCGCTTGAGCAGCGTCGTCTTGCCCGCGCCCGAGGGCCCGGAAATCACCACCAGCTTGCCGAAAGAAGGCGTTCCCATGACAAAAATGCCCGAAACGGACCACGGCTCACTCGACATTCTGAATCATTTCCCGGATGCGTTCGATCGCCGCTTTGATCTCGATCACATGCCGCGCGATCTCGACGTCGTTGGCCTTCGAGCCGATCGTGTTGGCCTCGCGGAACATTTCCTGCGTCAGGAATTCGAGTTTTCGGCCCGAGCTTTCGGCCGTTCCCATAAACGTATCGAATTGCTCGAGGTGGCTCTTCAGCCGAACGACCTCCTCGGAAATATCGCTCCGCTCGGCATAGACGCTGACCTCCTTGATCAGGTCCGCCGGAGTGATCGTCACGCCGAGCTCGGCCAACAACGATTGCAGCCGCTCATGCAGCCGGTCACGATAGCCTTCGACGACCCGCGGCGCGCGCGCTTCGACACCGGCCAACTCGCCGGCGATCGTGCGACCATGGGCGGCCAGATCGTTGGCCATGGCGCGTCCTTCGTCGCCGCGCATTTTGTCCAAGGCTTCCATCGCCGCGGTGAGGGTGGCTTGAATCAACGACCAATCTTCCCCGGCCACCGCCGCATCGGCGGCGTTCTCGATCACCACGCCCGGCAACATCAAAAGCGACTCCAAAGGCACTTTGGCCGCGGCGTCCAGCTCGACCAGTTGGCGGCGATAGTTGGCCAGCACGATCGGATCGATCTTGAAGCTGTCCGCCGAGCGCGGCCGGTCGACGCGCAGCACGATTTGCACGGTGCCGCGGCGAATGTGCCGGCGAACGAGGTTCTCGATCTCCGGCTCGAGCAGCCCGTACCCTTCCGGGCACTTGAGCGCGAGCTTGAAGTAACGGTTGTTGATGGCGCGAACCTCCACGGCCACCGCCGCGCCATGGGCCTGGCGATGCGCCTCTCCGCAACCGGTCATGCTCAAGAGCAAAGCGAGAATACTCCTTAATAAGTTCTGTAGGGAACGCCCTCTAGTCGTTTTCCGCCGGTTCGCCGGCCGGACCCTTCGGACTGGCCGACTTCTTGCCGTCCGCGGCGTCGCCACCCGCCTCCGGCTCAAGCGGCGCACCCTGCGCAGCGGTCGCGCCGCCGCCGGCCGTCTGGTCGAACCGGTTGACCGTCGAACTCATGTACTTCAACGAGCCGATGCAGAGCAGAATCCAGAAGATGGCCACGCCGGAGGTGATTTTGGTGAACATGTCGCCGGCCTTCGAGCCGAAGGCGCTCTGGCCCCCCATGCCGCCCAGCGCACCGGCCAATCCGCCGCCGCGACCGCGCTGCAAGAGAATCAGCACGATCAGGAACAGGGCCGTCACGAACATCAGGAACTGAATCAGGAAGACCATGGTTTGTGTACTCCTATTTCCCCGCGCCGGCGACGATGCCCATGAAGTCGTCGGCCTTGAGACTCGCCCCGCCGACCAACGCCCCGTCGATGTTGGGTTGCGACAGCAACTCGGCCGCGTTCGCGGCCTTGACACTCCCGCCGTATTGGATACGAACCTCTTGTGCCAGCCCGGCATTGTAGCGGGTTTCCAGCATTTTGCGAAGGTCTAGGTGAACCTCCTCGGCCTGCTGGGGCGTGGCGACCTTGCCGGTGCCGATGGCCCAGACCGGTTCGTAGGCGATCGTCACCCGCCGCATCTGCTCATCGGAAAGCCCAGCCAGCGAGCGATCGAACTGGCGGCGAATCACCTGCACGGTCTCACCCGCCTCCCGCTGGGCCAGCACCTCGCCGACGCAGACGATCGGGTAGAGCCCCGCGGCCACGGCCGCCAGCGCTTTTCGGTTGATCTCCTCGTCGGTTTCACCCAGCACATGGCGGCGTTCGCTGTGCCCCAAGATCACATAGCGGCAACCGACGTCGAGGAGCATCGCGGCGCTGATTTCGCCGGTAAAAGCCCCGGCCGCCTCGTGGTACATGTTCTGCGCCCCCAGGGCCACGTTGCCGCCGGCCAACACCGCGCCAACGGCGTCGAGGTACACGCTTGGAGGGCAAATGGCCAAGTCCACATGTTCCAGCCCCAGCGAGCGTCGAGCGACCTCTTGAGCCAGGGCTACGGACTGGGCCCGGCTGAGGTTCATTTTCCAGTTACCGGCGATGAAGGGGCGTCGCATGGGGGTGGGTGGTGTGGCTAGGCGAGCGGGGGGCGTTAGCCCCCTGTTTGTCCCGCATTGTGTTTGGAGTTCGTGTTAGCGGCGGAGAATGCGCGGCCGGTTTTCGGCGTTAGCCCCCTGTTTGTCCCGCATTGTGTTTGGAGTCAGCCGGCACGGAGATCGCTTTGCCCAGCAACGCGGCCAATGCGCGGATCTGGGCGGCCAGCGCGGCATACTGGTGAGGCAAGAGGGCTTGGGGGCCGTCGGAAAGCGCTTCCTCGGGACAATTGTGAACCTCGATGTGAACGCCGTCGGCGCCGGCCGCGACGCCGGCCAAGGCGCACGCGGGGATCAGGTCGGGCCGGCCGGTGGCATGGCTCGGATCGACGATGATCGGCAAATGCGATAACACCTTGCAAGCCGGTACGGCCGCGACATCGAACAAGTTGCGGGCGGAATTGTCGAAACTCTTGATTCCCCGCTCGCAGAGGACGACATTTGAATTGCCCTCCGACAGGATGTATTCGGCGCTCATCAGTAGATCTTTGATCGTGGCGCTCATCCCGCGTTTCAGCAGCACGGGCTTTCGGGTCTGGCCCACTTCGGTCAGCAAGTTGAAGTTTTGCATGTTGCGGGCGCCGATCTGGAACATGTCGGTGTAGCGATAGACCAACTCGACGCGGCGAGGGTCCATCACCTCGGTGACGATCGGAAGGCCGTGCTGGTCGCCCGTCTCGCGCAGGATCTTCAGGCCGTCCTCGCCCATGCCCTGGTAGGCGTAGGGGCTGGTGCGGGGCTTGAATGCCCCGCCCCGCAGCAAATTGGCCCCGGCCGCCTTGACGGCGCCGGCGATCGCATCCATCCGCTCGGCGCTTTCGACGGCGCACGGTCCGGCGATCATCGCCAGGTATCCGCCGCCGATCTTAACGCCGGCCACTTCGACCACGCTCGGCTCGGGATGGGCCTCGCTGCTCGCCAGCTTGTACGGCGGAAGGATCGGTACGACCTGGGCCACGCCGGGAATGGCCTCCAGCGGCGCCGACTGCAACTGCGACTCGTCGCCGATCACGCCCACGATCGTGCGGTACGTGCCGCGGCTCAAATGGGCCCGCAGGCCCAGCGACTCGACGCGGTCGATCACATGCGCGATCTGGTCTTCGGTGACGCCCGGCTTGAGTACGATAATCACGGCGGAAAAATCGGAGTGGGTTCAGGAATCGGCCGGCAGCACTGCTCTGGCCGCATTCACGGTGGCTGGGGCAGAGCCTTAGCGATGCCCCGGTCGCTACCTTGCCGGGCATCGCTAACTAACGCTCTGCCACCAGCCCCCCACCACTTTCTCGTGGCAAGATGTCTTATTATCGGCCGCGTGGAGTATAGCACCAATCCGGTGGACGGGGCAATGAGGTTGCGCACCAAGGCCACTCGATTCTCATGATCTCATTGCTACACCGCCCTACAGAATCGGGCTCGCCACGGAAACCAACAGGGGGCTCACGCCCCCCGCTCGCCACGGAAACCAACAGGGGGCTAACGCGGCTCACGCCCCCCGCTCGCCAAGGAAACCAACAGGGGGCTAACGCCCCCCGCTCGCCACGGAAACCAACAGGGGGCTCACGCCCCCCGCTCGCCACGGAAACCAACAGGGGGCTCACGCCCCCCGCTCGCCACGGAAACCAACAGGGGGCTCACGCCCCCCGCTCGCCACGGAAACCAACAGGGGGCTCACGCCCCCCGCTCGCCACGGAAACCAACAGGGGGCTAACGCCCCCCGCTCGCCACGGAAACCAACAGGGGGCTCACGCCCCCCGCTCGCCTGCGGCGAGCGATCGAGCGTCGGGGAAGTGGTGAACCGGCCTTGACGCGCCAGCGACGAACCCCTATCGTCCGCTCGCCAACTACCTTTCTCTTGGCCAATCACACGATCACGGTCACCGGAACCGCCGGCCGACGCTTGCGTCGGAGCGCGCGAGGGCCGGTCGGAATCGTAGGGTGGGCGCCGCCCACCACACCAATGCGCGCAAGAAGACAGCGAATCGGGCGATCCTTGTTCTAGGAGCACAAGAGGCATGAAGCCGATTGGACCGTGGCTGGAAGCATGTGGCGATGAAAATGGCCGGCGCCAGTTCCTGAAGCTGGCGGCGGGCATGGCCGCGATGGGCCTGGGCAATAGCATGGGCTGCTCAGGGGCGCCATTCATGCGCTCGCAAAGCCCTGAAGATACGGATTCTCGCGCCAGCAGCGTCCGGCTGGTGGGCGACCTGGCGTCCCCCTCGGGCATGTACGCGCAATTGATCCAAGCGGTCGGCCTGGTCACCGGCTTGCCGGGGACGGGCAGCGACCCACCCCCATCGCCCCAGCGCGCCGCCCTGATTGCCGAGATGGAAAAACGCGGCGTGGCGAACCCCAACCAGGTGCTGGCGTCGTCTGAAACCGAGTTGGTGGAAGTGCTTGGCTACCTTTGGCCCGGCGTGCAGAAAGGCGACCGCTTCGACGTCGAGGTGCGCGTGCCGGCCAAGAGCGAGGGTACGGGGTTGCGAGGCGGTTGGCTGCTGGAATGCCGCCTGCGCGAGATTCAATTGCTCAAGGGAGCATACTACGACGGCAAGCCGTTGGGACTGGCCGGCGGGCCGATCCTGGTCGACCCTCTGGCGGAAGGCGAAGCCAACCGGTCGCGGCTCACGCGGGGCCGCATTCTGGGCGGCGGCGTCGTGATGGAAACCCGCAAGCTGGGATTGGTGCTGCATCCCGAATACCAGAACGTGATGACCAGCGCGCAGATCGGCAACGCCATCAACCGCCGGTTTCATAGTTTCAGCGCGGGCATCAAGCAGGGTGTGGCCGTGCCCGAAAACGACAAGCACATCGAGCTGGCCGTCCACCCTCGCTACAAGGAAAACATCGAACGCTACATGCGCGTCGTGCGGAGCCTGCCGGTGCGCGAAAGCGCCTCGGAGCAATTGGCACGCGTCGCCTTGTTGGAACGCATGCTGCTCGACCCGATCACCGCGGCCGATGCCGCCTTGAAGTTGGAAGCGCTCGGCAAGGACGGCGTCAAGTCGCTGAAGAAAGGGATCGAGTCGAAAAAACGGGAAGTCCGCTTCTACGCCGGAGAGGCCTTGGCCTACCTCGACGAAACGGCCGCGGTGGCGCCGCTGGCCGAGGCGGCGCGGGTGCGGTCGTTCCGCGCCTACGCGATGGCGGCGCTGGCCACCATGGACGACTTCTCCGCCTATGAGGCGCTGCGCGAACTGCTCGACGTTCCCAGCGCCGAGACCCGCTACGGCGCCTTCCGCGCCCTGTGGGCCATGAACGCCCACGATCCCTTGGTCCTGGGCGAAAACCTGGCCGACCAATTCAGCTACCATTTGCTCAACACCCAGGGTCCGGCGATGGTTCATGTGACTCGCAGCAAGCGCCCCGAGGTGGTGCTGTTCGGCGCCGAGCAGCGCTTGACGACGCCGCTGGCCCTCGACGCCGGCAAGCAAATCCAGGTCAACTCGCACGGCGGCAGCGAGGTGACCGTCAGCCGCTTCGCCAAGGACGAACCCGACCAGAAACGCATGACCTCGACGAAGCTGGACGACGTGATCCGGGCGATCGTGGCCCTGGGGGGCACGTATCCCGACGTGTTCCAGGCGTTGCAGCAAGCCAAGGCCACCCACGCCCTGGAGGGACGGTTGGAGATCGACGCGTTGCCGCAGGGGGGGCGAACCTACGACCGCAACTCCGAGGACGAGGCGGACGACGCCGAGGACGGCGACCGCAAATTGACCGTTTACAACCCATTGCCCGGCTTGTTTGCGCGTGGTCCCGGCAAGAACGAGCCTCAGCGGCGCCGCAAGGGCCGCAAGAAACGGAGCGACAACGGAAAAAAGGACGCGCCCAAGCGGTCGTTTCTTGATAAACTGACAAGGCGTAACTAAGGCAATAGGCGTTAGGCCATGGCGTTAGGCGATGGGCGTTAGGCGATGGGCGACGGGCGATGGGCGACGGGCGTTAGGCGACGTAGCCGCGGGCTTCTTCTTCCTAACGCCGACATCCGACTTCCGACTTCCGACCGACCTACCATCCGGGGCATCGCCGAGGCTCTGCCCCAGCCACCGTTCCTAACGCCTAACGCCTAACGCCTTTTCCCCACGCCTAACGCCTTCCCCCACACCTTTTTTACCCCACGCCCAACTCCCCACCCGTCCGCCATGCTCAAGGCGCTGGAACTCGTTGGCTTTAAGAGCTTCGCCGACAAAACCCGTTTCGAGTTTCCCAAGGGGATCACCGCGGTCGTCGGTCCCAATGGGTCGGGTAAGTCGAACGTCGTCGACGCGATCAAGTGGGTGCTCGGCGAGCAAAGCATCAAGAGCCTCCGCGGCAAGGAAATGACCGACGTCATCTTCAACGGTTCCGGCGCCCGGACGCCGTTGAACGCCGCCGAGGCGACCCTCACGTTCGATAACTCGCAGCGCCGGCTGCCCATCGACGCGCCCGAGTTGCAAGTCACCCGCCGGGTTTACCGCAGCGGCGAGGGCGAATACCTGATCAACCGCCAGCCCTGCCGGCTGCGCGACATCCGCGACTTGATCTCGGGCACGGGGGTCGCCACCGAGGCCTACGGTGTGATCGAGCAGGGCAAGGTCGACATCATGTTGCAAGCCTCGCCGCGCGACCGGCGCGCGATTTTCGAGGAAGCCGCCGGCATCAGCCGTTTCAAGGCCAAGAAGCTCGAATCGCTGCGGCGGCTGGAACGCGTCGAGCAGAACTTGCTGCGGCTGAGCGATATCGTCGACGAAGTCGACAACCGGCTGCGCGGCGTGCGGGCGCAGGCCTCCAAGGCCCGGCGCTTCCGCGACCAATCCGACCGCTTGCAAGCGCTGCGCACCCAAGTGGGTTTGTCCGACTGGCGCAAGCTCACTGAGAAACTGACTCGGCTGGAGGACGAACGTCAAATGCTGGCGGCCCAGCGCGACACAGCCGCTTCCGGGGCCGAGGTCCACGAGTCCCGCGCGCTCGAACTCGAAACCCTGCTGGGCGAAATCCACGAGACGATCCGAACCAGCGAGGCGCGGTTGGCCGAGGGCCGCGAGCGTATCGCCACCTTGGAAGCGGCCCTGCAACACCAACTGTCGCGCGCGCGCGACGCCGACGAGGAATTTGCGCGCGGCACGCGCCAGCTCGCGGCCATGTGCGTGCGCGCCGGCGACTTGGAGCAGCAGTTCGCCGAGACGTCGGCCGCCGCGGCCCAGGCCGGCCGGCGCTACGCCGACGACGTCGCGCGCTTGGCCGATTGCGAGCGGGCGCTGGCCAATAGGATCGAGGAAATCGAGGCGCTGCGCGGCGAACACGAGGCCGGCCGAACCGCCGCCCTGGCGGCGACGAGCGCCGCGACCGCCTTGGAGACCGAAGCCGCGGCGCTTGAAGCCCGCCTGGCGACGGAGCGCGAGGCGCGCGACCGCGCCGGCCGGCGGATTGCCGAGTTGGATCGGGCCCGCACGGTTCTGACGGACGAGCTCGAACCGCTGCAACGCGCGCAACAAGATCTGCTGACGACGTTGGACGAGCGAGAGCGGCAATGGTCGGCGGCACAGGCGCGTGCGACCGAGCTGCGCCGGCGGCACGCCGTGCGGCAGGGGGAGTTGGCCCAGTGGCGGCAGCGGCACGCCGGCACCAGCGAACGGGCCACCGTCTTGGAGGAACTGCAACAGCGACAAGAGGGGCTGGGATCGGGAGTCAAGGAGGTGCTGGCCCAGGTTCGCGGCGCGGCGGCCGGACCGTTTCGACATGTGCGAGGATTGTTGGCCGATTTGTTTCACGTCAAAGTCGAGATGGCCCCCTTGATCGAAGCGGCGCTCGGCGAGCGGGCCCAGCACCTGGTGGTCGACGACGACGCCGAATTGTTGGCCTACCTGGAGCGGGAAACCTACCGCTTCGCGGGCCGAGTCGGATTCCTGCGCATGCGGGGGGCTCGGGCGAGCGGCTGGGAACACATGCCCGACTTGGAAGGCCGGCTGGGGGTGGTCGGTCGCGCCGATCAATTCGTGGACACCGCGGCGGCGCTGGCACCTTTGGCTCAACATCTGTTAGGGCGAACGTGGATCGTGGAAAAGCTGTCGCACGCCCTGGCCCTGGCCGACGGCGACGGGCGCGGGCTGACCTTCGTGACCCTGGCCGGCGAACTGCTGGCGGCCGACGGCACGGTGTCGGTCGGGCCGCGGCAAGGAAGCAGCGGACTGATCTCGCGCCGCAGCGAGTTGCGGGCGTTGAAACAACAGCTTGCCGAGTGGACGGCCACCATCGAAGCCGCTACGGAAGCGGTGACGTCGTTGGAGCGCGAAATCACAGCCGAAAGCCAACGCGCCGAGGATCTGGCGGCCGAGAAGCAACGGGCCGCCGACGGCCTGGGCGAACACCGCCTGCGCCTGCGGGCCGCCGAGGCGCGACTGGCGCAGTTGATTGAAGGACGCGCGGCGCTGGAGCAAGAACTGGCCGCCTCGTGCGAACGGTTCGAGTCCCATGCGCGCGAACTCGCCGCGTGCCACGAGCGGAGCGCGGAGGCCGCGGACCATTTGACCGAGGCGCGCGCCGCCGCCGCCGCCCTGGCTTCACGTTGGTCGCAAGCCGACGGCCGCCGGCGAAACGCCGAACGGGAGCTGACCTCTATCAAGGTCGAGGCGGCCAAAAGCGAAGAGCGCTTGAACCATCTGCGCGAGCGGCTGCGGCAGCTCGAACGCGATCAGCGGGAACGGCGCCGCTCGTTGGCGGACTGCCGCGCCCAACTCGACGCCGCCCGCCGGCGGTCGCAAGAAGCCGAGCTGTTGGCGCTCGGCGCCGAATCGCAACTCGCCGAACTGTACCTCCGCAAAGAGACTTTGGCCGCCGCGACCTGCGCCGATTTCGAGCGGCTGGAAGCCCACCGCGCCCAGCGGGCCGAACGGACAACGCAGGCGCAAACACACCGCGCCGACGCGCGGACGCTCGACGAACGATTGCACGCCCACGACCTGGCGGCCAACGAGGTCCGCCACGAGCGCTCCGCGTTGGCCGACCGTTTGCGCGAAGATTACCAGATCGAACTGGCCAACCTCGAACACCTGCCCAGCGAAGACGAGTTGCACGAGCGCGAACGACTCGACCGGGAGATCGCCGAGCTGCGGCGAAGGCTCGGCCACCTGGGAAACGTCAATCTCGACGCGCTGGAGGAACTCGACGTCCTCGAAGCGCGCTATGCCACGCTCAAGGCCCAGTTCGACGACCTGACGCGGGCCAAGGACTCGCTGGCGCAGATCATCGGCAAGATCAACGCCGACAGCCGGCGGCTTTTCGCCGAGACGCTCGAAACCGTCAAGGGACATTTCCAAGGGTTGTTTCGCAAGCTTTTTGGCGGTGGTCACGCCGACATCGTGCTCGAAGAAGGTGTGGACATTCTCGACAGCGGCATCGAAATCGTGGCCCGGCCGCCGGGCAAGGAGCCTCGCAACATCTCGCTCTTGAGCGGCGGCGAGAAAACGCTCACCTGCGTCGCCCTGCTGCTGGCGATCTTCCAGTACCGCCCCAGTCCCTTCTGCGTGCTCGACGAGGTCGACGCCGCGCTCGACGAAGCCAACATCGAGCGCTTCGTCGCCGTGCTCAAGGAGTTCCTGGCGTGGACTCAGTTCATCGTGGTGACGCACTCGAAGAAGACGATGACCTGCGCCACCACGCTCTACGGCGTCACGATGGAAGAGTCGGGCGTCTCCAAGCGAGTCTCCGTGCGCTTCCAGGACGTCAGCGACGACGGCGAGATCCGCCCGACGAAAGACGGCGAAGCCGGCGAACAGGCGGCGTGAAGCCCTCGTTGTTCTCCACATCTTCCAAGAGGCCACGGGCTTGCCCCCGACCCACTTCGTGGGTGCCCCGGTTTCACGCTCGTATCTACACACGCAGGCTCCCCGGATTACCGGTCTTTCCGCGCATCGCCCCGCCGGCCGCCTTCGGCGGCCGCCTTCGCCGGCCGCCTTCGCCGGCCGGCGGGGCGACGCGGACGGTGGGAGTGCGGCCCCTTTCGATCTAGATGAAACTCCAGGGGGCAAGCCCCTGGCCTCTTACGAAGAGACCAGGTTTGAACCATGCCTAGATTTTAGCAAGCCGGCGCTCGCGACTCAAGAACCCTCCTCCTGCAATCGCCCCAACCGACGATGGGGACGCGGAGCCGTTCCCACGCGGAGCGTGGGAACGAGCAACAGGGGGCTAACGCCCCCCGCTCGCCTGTTCGGCCCGCCGCCCCCCGTCTCCCGGTCATCGCGACGCTTAAGATTCGCCCGATCGGCAACACCGCCGGTTCCGGCAGAGGTTGGCTGACCGGAGTCGCCGTTAAGAATGGGAAAACTTTCTAAAGTCGCAGGCCACGGCGAATCGAAACTAATCTTCGGAAGGCTTGCATCGTGACGGTTGTTCCACTGGAACTCACCGCCACGGCGCCTGCCGCAGGGGGGGAAGCTCGCCAAAAGGCCACGCCTGGAACTGGTTGCCGACGCGCGCCCGCGCCGACGCCGCCCGCCGCTTGATTTCCCTCCTGCCCGCGACTTGCCGAGTCATGTCGGCGCGAAGATCGGCCGACGATCCGTTTGGGGACGATTTTGTCGCTGCGGCCCCAGCTTACGGGTTTTCACTGACTTCCGAATGACCGGCGGGCCGATGAGTGTCGTAGAGGCCGGGCTCAGAGGGAGCTGAACCACCGCCGAACCGAGGAAATCAAGTACGTCAACACCCCGACCCAGATGCTTGTGGAAGGCTGGTTGAACCCACAGCCGGCACGAAGGAGCGAGAGACAGCCGCGCTTCCACGAACACGGGGTAAACCGGTTCCGCATCGCGGGAGACCATCCCGAGCGGAACGAAGTTCCAAACCAACGCGAACGTAAATGGAGAGCCTGCGATGAAGGTCTTCACAACTGGACAGGTCGCCAAGATCTGTAAGGTGGCCCCGCGCACCGTCAGCAAATGGTTCGATTCCGGCCGGCTGAAGGGGTATCGTATCCCCGGATCCCAGGACCGCCGCATTCCGCGCGAGTACCTGATTCGCTTCCTGAAAGAGCACGGCATGCCGCTGGGCGATTTGGAAGACGAAGCCATGGCCAAAGTCCTGGTGGTCGGTCAGGACCAGGTTCTGATCGAGAACTTGAAGCGAGAATTGCCGCTGGACCGCTCGTTCAAGCTGGCGGTCGCCGCCAGCGGGTTCGAGGCGGGCATTCAAGCCGAGAGCTTCCATCCGGATTGCATCATCGTCGATTTTTCGATCGGCCGTGTCGAGGCGCTGCAGATCTGCCAGAACCTGCGCCGCAACACCGAGTACGCCGAAACGATCCTGATCGCCTTACTGCCCGACGACGGTAGCCCCAACAGCTTCGACCGTTCGAGCATCAACGAGACGTTCAAGAAACCGTTCGACGCCGCCCTCTTGGCCGAGCGGCTGAAAACCTTGATCGGCGCCCGCAAGGAGCTCGTGCGTTAAAGCCCTCGCTCCCGCCGGCGCCATGGAAAAGCCGGAAACAACAACCCGCCGCGGATGACCCCCGCGGCGGTTTAGGTTCGAGGTGGGGCGGCCGAATGAGTCGGCCGCGCGTCTGCTGGGCTTCCCGGGCCCGGCAGCCCCCCATCCTCTCCTCTTCGGCAGTTAATCGCGGCGGCTCTTTGCGGTTAACCTTCCTAGCTCGGATCCCCTCGACGATCGCCGAGCGCTCCCTAGAATATAGGGCGTTACCATGAATCAACTCAGCCATTTCGACGATCAGGGCGCCAGCCGCATGGTGGACGTCAGTTTGAAGCAACCGACCCTGCGCGAGGCGCGAGCCAGCGGCCGGGTGCGGATGGCGTCCGCCACGCTGGAATTGGTGCGTCAAGGGGGCTTTGCCAAAGGTGACGTGCTGGCCGTCGCGCGTCTGGCGGGCATCATGGCGGCCAAACAAACCTCGGGGCTGATCCCGCTGTGCCATCCTCTGGCGCTGGATTGCGTCGAGGTCTCATTCGACTTTCCGGACGGGGCGACCGTGGCCATCGAGGCCGTGGCGCGGGTGACGGCGCGCACCGGGGTCGAAATGGAGGCTCTCGTGGCAGTGACCGTCGCGGCGCTGACCATCTACGACATGTGCAAGTCGGTCGATCGGTCGATGACCATCGATGCGGTTCGTCTCGACGAGAAGCAGGGAGGCCGGAGCGGGCATTTTCAGCGGAAAGAACCCTGAAGCCCGAACCCTCGAATGCCCCAAGTCGCCAACCACCATCGCCCGGCCCAACCTCGGCTCGCCTCGCTGTACGAACCGATTCGCGAGGAGTTGGCCCGCTTCGAGGAGATCCTGCGAGCGGAGCTGCGCAACGACTTTCCCGTGGTCGACGAGTTGGTCAAACACGGCTTTCGGCTGGGCGGCAAACGGCTGAGGCCCGCCCTGCTGCTCCTGTCGGCCAAGGCCGTCGGCCAGGTGACGCGCGAGCACCTCGTGCTGGCCGCCGTCGTCGAGATGATCCACACGGCCACGTTGGTTCACGACGACGTGCTCGACGATGCCGCTTTGCGCCGGCACCTCGAAACGGTCAATGCTCGCTGGGGAAACCAGACCAGCGTGCTGCTGGGCGATTATCTCTTCACCCACGCGTTTTACCTTGCCAGCACGCTCGACTCGACCTTCGCCTGCCGGGCGATCGGCAGGGCGACGAACACGGTTTGCGAAGGGGAATTGCGGCAGATCCACAGCCAAGGTCGTTTCTCGCTCAGCGAGGCGGAGTACCTGGCCATCATCGAGTCGAAGACAGCCGAACTGTGCGCCTGCGCCTGCCGGCTGGGGGCGCATTACGCGGGCGCCGGTGCCGACGCCGAGGAGGCGCTGTCGCGCTACGGACGCGACTTGGGAATCGCTTTCCAGATCGTCGATGACCTGTTGGATATCGAGGGAGACGAGGCCACGACCGGTAAATCGCTGGGAACCGATCTGGCCCAACGGAAGCCGACGTTGCCCTTGATTCGCCTTTGGGAACTGTCCGACGAGGCCCAGCGAAGCGAACTGGTCGCGATCATGGACCGATCGGACCATCACCGCCGCGAGGCGCTGGAGCCCAGGTTCGAAAGCGCCGCGGCGCTCGATTATGCACGGCAAACGGCCGCCGGATACGCGGAACGAGCATGTGCCGAGTTGGGGGCGTTGCCGCCCTCACCCGCGCGCACCGTGCTGCGGCAATTGACTGAGTTCGTGGCGCATCACCGCGATTGACAGAGCGAAAGGGACCGTCAAACCGTCAAACCGTCGGAGAAAGGAGAAAGGAGAAAGTCGAAAGGAGAACCTGTAACCTGTCACCTTATTCCGAAACGCGCCGCCGCTTGCGATCGCGCTGGCTCCGCCACTGGGCCAGCTCGGCGCGCAGCGGTTCCCAGTAGGCACGGTCGGCGGCGCGAAACGCGTCCTCCTCCGCGCGCAGCTCTCGGATGACTTCGTCCAGATTGCCGTCGAGAGCAAGCTGTACGGCAAGCCGCGATTCGGCGAGCCACCGAGCGCGGCCGGGATACGTTTGGACGAGTCGTACCAGCAACTCCGGGGTTCGCGCCTCGCGCAACCATAGCTCGACCTGGGTTGCTGACGGCCGATTGGGGCGCTGGTGGTAGTCGGCCTCCACCAGCCGGCGTACCATCGGCCAATCTTTGTCACGTTGGGTTTTCTTGGCCTTGAGAAGGTCCGGCAAGCTCATCACGTCGACGCTCAGGGTCTGGGAAAGACGCACTCGGCGCCGCCTGGTCCACAATTGCTTGAATGAATCGCAGCCGTGCATGACCGACATCACGTCAACTCGCAGCCCGTTAGCCTCCAGAATCCCGGCGCGAAAATGGCAGGCATGACCTTGCAAAAGGACGTCCCGGCCCAACGGCGGAACGAACACCGCCTCGGCGCACAACTCATCAATCGCGGCGCGGAGCCGATCAAGATTTTTTTCGTCCGGATCGACGGCCAGATCGACGTCGCGAGTGAACTCGGCGGCGCCGTAGAGAACGCACGCCTGACCGCCCATGAGCAGCGCGCGAACCCGGCGCTTCTTCAAAATAGAAAGGACTTTGCCAATCGGGCTCGGGATCAAGCGATCCTCCCAAGGCCAGGAACGTGGCCCATAATTTCTGCGACTCGACCCAGCGCCGGGCAGGCGTCAATGACCACCAGTCCAGGGTTTCCTGGTCTACGTCCGGTTCATATCGCGACGATCGTTTCGACATATTCTCAGGTGGCCCAGTTCTCGACCATCAGTTTCGGCACGGCAGCCAGGTCGCTGTCGGCACTCACCACCGTACAGTTACTGAGATTCAAGGCAATCGCCGCGATCTGAACGTCGATCTGTTGCATGGGCCGTCCTAGGCGCTTTAGCTCGGCAGCCAATCGTCCGAATTCCTCCGCCGCCAGGCGGTCGAAGGGCCAGCAAATGATCCCGCTCAGCGCGCGCTTGAGTCTTGGGAGATTCGCCCCGCGGGTGGCGCTTGCTTCAACACCGTAAAACAGTTCGCCGACGACTGGCATACAGGTGCCGATGCGAGCGCCGCGTCGGCGAGCTTCGCGAACCTCGACATCGACACCCTTCCTGTGATTGATGAAGTCGCTCATTATCCCGGTGTCCAGAAGGTAGCGGTTCATTCCCACATCCTCCGCAGCTTCTCGGCCCGTTCACCGAAACCGACCTTCTCACGCTCCGTTTGCAACTCGCGCGCGACCTGCCATTCGACTTCTTCCTGGGGCGTTCTCTGGAGCGGTTCCAGCGAGTCGTACCACTGGAGCCAAGCGACGATGGCCTCTGCCGCGTCGCTCCAGTCTTCTTCGCGGATGCCGAACGTCACCTCCATCATGGGTTCGACGATCACGCGGCATCCCTCCGGGAGATCCGTCGGACGATCGAGGACAATGTGACCGTTTTGCACGGTTCCCTTGACTGCGCTCATGGCTTTTTCGTCCCGTGTAGTCCTTTTCAATTATACTGCACGCGGCCGAGAATGAGACGTTCACGGTGGCTGGGGCAGAGCCTCAGCGATGCCCCGGTCGCTGTGTAGCCGGGGCATCGCTTACGCTCTGCCACCAGCCACCACCTTCTCGTGACAAAATGTCTCATTCTTGGCCGCGTGCAGTATATCACACCATCCGATGCCCGCGCTGTCCACCCACCGCCAGTGGTGAGAGTCCCCGTGATGCCTCCTCCCCAAACACCCCTTCGTGGTTTAGAATCAAAGCTTCCCCGCCTTCAGGTCCCCGCCGTCCAACCATCCCCAGAGTCTGCCTCATGCGCACCTGCTTGTTCGCCTTGCTGTTGACCGTGCTTCCCACCGTCGCCACCGCGGAGGAGGTGTGGACCCAGTTCCGCGGGCCCGATGGGTCGGGGCTGTCCGACGCGACGGGCTTGCCCATCGAATGGAGCGAGACGAAGCATGTGACCTGGAAGACGCCCCTGCGCGGCAAGGCATGGTCGTCGCCCGTCGTGTGGGGCGAGCAGGTCTGGCTGACCAACGCCACCGAAGACGGCAAACGGCTTTCGGCCCTCTGCATCGACCGCGCCGGCGGCAGGGTGCGGCGCGACGTGCTCGTGTTCGCGATCGCCAAGCCGCAATTCTGTTACCCTTTCAATAGCTACGCCTCGCCGACGCCCGTCATCGAGGAGGGCCGGATTTACGTTCACTACGGCAGCCACGGCACCGCCTGCCTCGATACGGCCACCGGCAAGAATCTCTGGACGCGCCAGGATTTCCCCTGCGACCACCACCGCGGCGCCGGTTCTTCGCCGATCGTCCATGGCAACTTGCTGTTTCTGACGTTCGACGGCTTCAACGTGCAGTATGTCGTCGCCCTCGACAAGACGACCGGCGAAACCGTCTGGAAGCGCGACCGGCAGATCGACTACGGCACGACCAACGGCGACTCGATGAAGGCCTACGGCACACCGCGGGTCATTGAAGCCGGCGGGCGTTTGCAACTGGTCAGTCCGTCGGCCGGGGCGACGATCGCCTACAACCCGCTCACGGGCGACGAGTTGTGGCGCGTGCGCAGCGGGGGCATGAACGCCGCGGCGCCCCCCTTGTTCGCGCTCGGCCGGCTGCTGATCAACACGGCCGACGGCGGCTTCAAGCAGTTTGCCGTGCGTCCCGACGGCGCGGGGGACGTGACGGAAACCCACGTCGAATGGAAAGAGCAGGAGGGTGTTCCGTCGCGCTGCGCGCCCCTGGTGGTGGGCGACTTGCTCTTCATGACCAACGAGGCGGGCGTCGTCTCTTGCTTGGAGGCCGCGACGGGCAAGCTCGTCTGGCGACACCGCCTGGGAGGCCACTACAGCGCCTCGCCGGTGTCCGCCGAAGGACGCCTTTATTTCTCCAGTGAAGACGGCGATTTTCCGGTGATCGCCGCCAGGCGCGAATACAAGCTGCTGGCCACGAACCAACTCGAAACCGGCAGCATGGCCTCGCCCGCCATCGCCGGAAAAGCCATTTTCCTGCGAACCAAGACCCATCTCTATCGCATTGAGGAATGACTTGCGAAGATCGTAAGTCCTTGGTGTAGTGGAGGATAGGGGACTTGAACCCCTGACCTTCTGGCTGCCAGCCAGACGCTCTCCCAACTGAGCTAATCCCCCATCGGTTCTTGCCCGTCGGGGCGGGCCGATCGGGTGCAACTCCAGTGACCGACTGGGCTTGCCATCGCGAAGCAAAAAACTTATCACTCTCACTCGCCCCTGTCAAGCGAAATCGGATATGTTGGACCCTGTGAACAAGACACTTCTGAATCTCGTCAAGTTCGGCGTTTCGATCGGTCTGATCGCCTATTTGGTCGCCGACCCCGATAACCGCGAGGCGTTTACCGCGCTGGCGGGCCAACCCAAGGATTGGGGAACTCTGACCCTGGCTTGGTTGGCGTGCCTGGCCGCGGTGGTGTTGACCTTCGTTCGCTGGTACATCCTCGTGCGGGCGCTCGATCTGCCCTTTTCGATGAAAGACGCCTTCCGGCTGGGTTTCCTGGGCTATCTGCTGAACTTCATCTCGCTGGGAAGCGTGGGCGGCGACCTGTTCAAGGCCGTGTTCATCGCGCGCGAACAGCCGGGCCGCCGCGCCGAGGCGGTGGCCACCGTCGTCCTCGACCGCGTGATCGGACTTTACATGCTGTTCGTGCTCGCCAGCGCCGCCATCGTCGCCACGGGTCTATGGAATTCCCAGCTCGAACCGATCCGAATCATCTGCCAAGGGACCATGCTGACGACCGGGCTGGGCTTCGTGGCCATCCTCATCTTGCTGATACCAGGCATCACCCAGGGCCGTTTTTCAAGCTTCCTCGAGCGGTTGCCGCGCGCCGGGCCGCTCTTCGGCAGTCTGCTCGGGGCGATCCGCCTCTATCGCCGTCGTCTCGACCGCCTGTTGCTCGCGGGGCTCCTCAGCCTGGGCGTGCATAGCCTGAGCTCCCTGGGCATTTACCTGGTGGCCCGGGGCTTGCCGGGCGAGGTGCCGCCGCTGGCCGATCACTTCGTGATCGTGCCCTTGGCCATGGTCACGGGCGTGCTGCCGTTGCCGGTGAATGGTTTGGGGGCCTTCGAAGGGGTCGTGAATTACCTTTATCAACATGTGCCGGTCCATCTCGCGGTCAGCGAGGGCCGAGGGTTGGCGGTTTGTGTGGGCTACCGGGCGATTACCATCCTGATCGCGATGGTCGGCGTCGGCTACTATCTGGCCAGCCGGCGCGAAGTCGTCGAACTGCTCCATCAAGCCGAGGCGGACGAAGTCGCTGCCCAAACCACGGGCCGCGCGCCGCGGGGCGAACCATCCAACGGGCCCAGGGGCGGGGAGCCGGCCGTCGGCGTGCCTTGATTCGGCACGCGGATTCGGCACGACACGGACTGTTTCCGTAGTGAACGCCCTCCGTGGCGTTCCATTTCTGTCGCGCACGGTTGCGCATCTGCGCCATCACGCGGGTCATTGTCTTGTTTTTTTGCTTTGCTGGACATAAGCTGATATGATGTCTCGGTGACCAGGGGCGAAATTGCGCAAGGGGGTGCTTGTTCCGGGGCGAGTTGGAGAAATCAATCATGAATGCCGTTCCCGTCCGATTGCAGGCGATGTTCCTGGCCGCGCGACGCGCCCTCGACGTCCGGCCGATGCGGGGCGCCCGCCTGGCGCCGTTCGTCGCGGTGCTCTGCCTCGCGACGGCCGTTCGTGGCGACGCGGACGAACCCAGTGTCCGCGACCTGGTGCGCAAGTACGTGCAAGACCACCCCAACGGCGCCGCCGTGGCCGAGGGGGCGGAGCGCTTGCCGGGAAATATCCGCAAGGTGGTGGCGATGGAGTACACCGTGCTCTTGCGCAAGGGCGACGACGAAGAGCCGATCGATCCGCACCAGCACCAGTTCCAACTGGGCGACCAGATTCGAGTTCAGGTGCAGCCGTTGAGCGATTTGTACATCTACATCTTTCACGAAGGGTCGAGCGGCCGGCGGAGTTGCCTCTTGCCGGCCGACGACGAAACCGCTCCCTTGGCCAAGCGCGATGAAATCCTGAAGCTCCCCAACGATGGAGGCTACTTCCAGTTCGAGAAGCCCGCCGGAGACGAACGGCTGATCGTCGTCGCCACCGAGGAACGGGTCGACCTCAAGGTGCTTTCGGGGCTGGTGTTCAAAAAACCCGATGAAGAACTTTCCGCCGAGGAGCAGGCGATCCAGAAGAAGCTCAAAGCCCGCGCCCAGAAAACGCTCAAGTCGATCCGCGAACAGCAGACGCAAGGCACGAAGTTCCGCGGCATGTTCAACGACGACGTGTTGACCAAGATGGGCGGCGAGTTGAAGGACGACGAGAGCAGCGGCGTGCTGGAGGAGCCACCGCACGGCCGCGAGATCAGCACGTTCAGCATGTCGGTCTCGGCGAAGAAGCAGGGCGCGGGCGAACTGTTCGTCTCGATTCCCCTGAAATCCGCCCCGCCGGCCGCGGGCAAGCGTTAAGTCAACAACCTTCAAGGCTAGCCCGGATTATTCATGGTCCGGGGAGGAACTCGCGCACTGTGCTGTAGCAGAATTCGCAAGAATTCTGGCGTAACTCGCGTCCACGGCCTGACTTCTTGCGAAGCCAGCTACGGGACCATGAATAATACGGGCGAGGGTCGGCACACGGCCCCAATGCTGTAGGGAACGCCCTCCGTGGCGTTCCGTGTCCCGCGAGCAGACGTCTTTACCCGCTTCACGGAACGCCACGGAGGGCGTTCCCTACAGATTCCGTTGGGCACCGCCCACCAACCCAACGCGCGCAAAAAAGCACCGAATCGGGCAATAACGGATGTAGGAAACCGATGCATCACGGCTTGCGGCAAATCGCGTTCGTCGTATTGACGATGCCGTTGGCTGCCGGCGGCCGCATCGCCGCGCAGCCGCCCGGCGAGCGCGACCTGGCGCGCGTGCGCGCCGACGAAGACCGGCCCTGGCTGATGATCCATTCGCTGGGCCACACGGCGGCCGTGCATGCCTTGGCGTTCTCGCCCGATTCAAAACGATTGTACTCCGCCGGACTCGATAAGGTCGTGCAGGTCTGGAACACGTCGGCGATCATGCGCGACCTGCGGCGCACCCGGCTCTTGGAGCGTTCGATCCGCTGGCCGGTCGCGCGAAGTTTGCGCGGGAGCATCTATGCCTTGGCGGTCGCTCCGAACGACGGATTGCTGGCGATCGCCGGATACGGAGCGTCCAACGAATTGGGCGAAATCTGGCTGGTCGACCCGGTGCGAGGGGCGCTGGTCAAGCTGCTCCGCGGCCACCATCAAAGCGTGGGCGGGCTGGCGTTTTCCTCCGACGGACAATGGCTTGCTTCAACCGACATGGCGGGCCGCACGATGCTCTGGCGGCGTGGCGACTGGAAACCCGCGACCTTGTATGACGGCGACGCCAAGGTGTACGGGAACGAGAACGCGGCCTTGATCGCGCGAGAGCCTCGCATTCGCCGTCTGGCGATGCTGGGCCAGGGATACGTCGTCGTGCCGGTGTTCGTGGGCCGCGACGGCGACGGCCGCCCGCGCTGGAAGCTGCAGCGGATCGGCCTGGCCAACCGCAATGACGTGAAGACGTTCGATACGGTCCATGTCGGCATGGTGACGGCCCTGGCGGCCAGCGCCGACGGCCGCCGCCTGGCGTCGGCCGACCAGGACGGCAAGCTTTTCGTTTGGGACTTGACGCCCAATCTCCAGGTTCGCGCATTCGAGCCGGGGCGCGTCGTGCTTTCGCTCGCTTTCGGCCTCGACGGTAAGACCTTGGCGGCGGGCACGGCGCTCGCCAAGGGCAAAAGCGAACTGCAGCTCTGGAACGTGACGGCGGGAAAAATCCAAACTCGGCGCGAGCTGGCCGACCATGTGCGAGCGTGCGCGGTAAGCCCCGACGGGAATCAGTTGGCCTACGGCGGCGGTGCGGACCATGCGGTTTTCGTCGGAGCGGCCGCGTCGTTTCCGCAGTCCGCCGCGCTGCGCGGCGCCGCGCGGCGGGTCGTCAAAGTGGCCTTCGCCAAGGAAGCGCCGATCTACCGTGTGGCGCTCGGATCGGAGCACGTTCCCGCTGGTTTCAATGATTACGGCCCGCTCGACACCAGCTTCGATTCGCAGGCGATGGCGCTTTCCGGTCCCGACGCCGTCAACGACGCCGATTGGCTGCCCGTTGAATGGGCGCAAGGCGATTGGCGCGCCGAGCCTGTGACCCGAGACAACCACGGGGGCTTGCTGCTCTATCAAGGGAGGCGGAAGCGGGGCCACATCCATTGGACGCACCCCATCGACGGCAACATCCGTTGCTTTTGCTTCATTCCCGATGTCAATGGCAAGCCCGTGGCGATTGCCGTGGGCACCGATGTGCAAAACAGCATCTACGTCTGCCGCCTGGTCCATGACGGCCCCTGCCCGATCCTGCGGCACTTTCGCGGCCATTTCGATTCCGTGACGTCGCTCGGCGTGTCGGGGGATGCGCGCTACCTGGTCTCCGGTTCGGCCGACGGCACGGCGCGGATCTGGAGCTTGTCAGCCTATCAGGAGGGGCGCGCGGCCAAGGGACGTTGGGGAGGCGAGTTCGCCCTTGATGGAGAGCGGCTGGTCGTCAGCCAACTCGACCCGGCCGGTCCCTTGTTCTTCAAGGGCGTGCGGATCGGAGACGCACTCAAGCGGATCGGCTGGTTCGACGAAAAGAAAGCTGACGATTTGACGTTCGAGAGCGGCCCGGCCGAAATCGTTCGTCGACTGGTGGAATTGCCCTGGCAAGCCATGCTGAAGTTCGAGTTCAGCCGCGACGGCGCGGAGCGGCCGCCGTTTCAACTCCTGCCCGCCTGGCAGCCGTTGGCCAATTTGTTCGTCAGCGATGGCCGTGAATGGGCCTTTTGGACTCCCGAAGGGTACTACGACGCCTCGCCCAATGGCCATACCTTGTTTGGCTGGCAGGTGAACCGCGGCCTTGGTGGTCTGCACGCGACGCCCGATTTCTACCGCGCCGACCAGTTCCACAAGAACCTGGAACGGCCCGACGTGCTGGAGCGGCTCTTACCGACGGGCAACCTCGACGCGGCCCTGCGGCAAGCCGGTTTGCAGCCGCCCGCCGAACCCGACCAGGTCATCGCCCAGCAAATCCGCTCGGCGCCGCGGGTGCGGATTCTGTCGCCCCGGCCCGGCGAGGCAGTCACGAAAAACTCGGCGACCGTACGCGCCATGATCGAAGTGCCGGAGCAAGGCGAATTGGAACAGACCAAAGCCTTCGCCAACGGCGTCGTTGCCCGCGGCCCGAAGCTGGTCGAAGAGCGCCAAGTCGAGGGGCGCAAGCAACAGGTCTACGAGTGGCAAGCCGGACTGACGACCGACGAACGAATCTTGATTCAAGTCGTCGCCGGCAGCGCCGCCAAGACGGCCTCGTTCGATAGCGTCACGATCGAGCGGCGCCAGGCCGGCGAGGCGCCGGCCCGGCCGCCTCGCTTGTACTTGTTGGCGGTGGGGGTCGATCAATACCAGGATCCGGCCATTCAGCCGCTGGCCTTCGCGGTTGCCGACGCGCGGAGCGTGGCCGATTTCGTCCAGGGCCCGGCGACGGGGCCGTTCACGCTGGCCCGCTCGGCGTTGCGGGTCAACGACGAGGTGACGCAGCCCGGCTGGAACGCGGCCTTGGCCGAAATCAGCAAGCCCTTGCGCGCCGATGCCCAGCCCGACGACCTGTTGTTGATCTTCATGGCTGGCCACGGCTTCGTCGACCAGGCGAGCCAGCAGTACCACTTCGCCAGTTTCGACATCACCGCCGAGAACGTCGTCAACGGCGTCTACGACGGCTCGATCTCCTGGCGCGACTTCGAGCAACTGGCCGACATCCCCTGCCGCAAGCTGGCGTTGCTCGACACATGCCACAGCGGCGCGATTCAGCCTTTGCGGACCCGCGACCTCAAGGCCGCCATCCGTGCCTTGCAGGAAGATGTGATCTTGACCGTGGCGGCCTCGGCCGGCGACGAACGCTCGGAGGAAAAAGCGGCCTGGCGACACGGCGCGTTCACCAAGACGCTGCTCGACGGACTGGCCGGCCGGGCCGACGCCTCGGCTGACGGCGCCGTTTCGCTCGATGAGTTGATCGCCTACGTCAAAGCGCAGGTTCCCAAGCTCACCGACGGCCGGCAAAACCCCACCGCGGCCCCCGACGACCTGCTTCCCTTCATTTCGCTGCGGCTGTCGGGCCGGGCCGGCAATGCGACGCCGGCGACAGGACCGTAGCCAGCGGGCCAGGTTGAAAACTTGCCGCGCGTTCCTGTACCGCGCGCGGCGTTGCTTGACGCGCTGGTTGGCGGATTGTCAAATGCTACCTGATCTTGCCGTCAGGGAAGCGAGGAGCACGCGGAGCGTCCAGCGCGCTCGCAGGGGACTCGGGAATATAATCCGCATCAATGAGACTTCGGACGCCAAGACAGGCGGACAGAAAGACGAACAATGACCAAGCGACGCGCGCCCGTAGCCATGGACGGTCTCGGATTCCTTGGTCGCCTGCAAGCCCACTCGGCCGCGTTCGCCAAAGCCATCTCAACGAACGAAGGCGACTGGATCATCAAGGGATTTATCGATATTTACCGCCAGATCTACACGGTTTCGGTGGACACGAAAATAGTGTCCAAAGTGCTTGAACTGCTTCTGTTTCCGATGTTCGATGACTTTGCTAGAAAACATTCGCTTGGCCTTGAGCTTTGTCCACACCAGAACTTCTACCCGGACCTGACTTTCATTAACAAGCAGACTGCGGTGAAATTTGCCATCGATATCAAGAGTACGTACCGAAGCGACGACAAACGTGTGAACGGTATGACCCTGGGTGCCTTTACTGGCTACTTCCGCAACCGCGAGAGTTTGAAAAATACGCTCTACCCCTACAGTCAGTATTCTGGCCATTTCGTCCTCGGCGTCATTTACTCACAAACCCAGGAAGCAATGGATGAACGGAAACGCTACACCCTGGAAGATCTCGAGAAGATCCCGTCTGTGATCAGGAACTTCCAGTTTTTTGCTCAACCGAAATACCGAATTGCCTCCAGCCGCCCTGGAAGTGGCAACACAAAAAACATTGGCTCGGTAACGAACATTGCCGACCTTGTTTCGGGTAACGGCCCGTTCGCACATCTCGGCGAAGATGTCTACGATGATTATTGGATGTACTACCTGACCAAGGACATGGCTCAAGCCCTTGGGGTCCAGCGCCCCTACGCGAATCTCAAATCTTATTCCGAATACAAACAGCGCGGTATTGAGGTCATTAAGGCTCATAAGCGGGAGATTGAGCAACTTTCCGAAGACGAAGACCCCATCGCTGAGCAAGAGGGGGAAGAATAATGGCGCCAATCGTCCCCCCGATCAAATGTCAGGGCATCAAGACTAAGATCGTTCCCGCCATTCGATCTTTGAAAGCCAAGGATGTGGCAGGCCGCTGGATCGAGCCTTTCTGTGGTTCTTGCGTAGTGCCATTCAATCTTCGGCCCGAAAGAGCTTTACTCTGTGATTCAAACGAGCATATCATCCGGTTCTACACTGATCTGCGGTCGGGGAGCATCACCAGCGGCCTAGTGAGGGAATACTTGTCGGAGCAGGGTGCTCGCTTGAAGCGGCAAGGGGAGGGGGTGTATTATGAAATCCGTGACGAATTCAATCGAGGGTCGACTTCACTTGCCTTTATTTTCCTGAATCGAGCATGCTTTAACGGAGTGATGCGGTTTAACCGAAAGGGACAGTTCAATGTGCCGTTTTGCCGCAAGCCGGAGAGATTCGCTCGGGCATATATCACGAAAATCACAAACCAGGTAAAAGCGTGTGCCAGCATTCTCCGATCTGTCCAATGGGTCTTTCAAATCGCCGATTTCCGAGCGACTCTGGCTTGCACTGCCGAGAGCGACTTCGTCTATGCCGATCCGCCGTACGCGGGCCGGCATGTCGATTACTACAACTCGTGGTCAGAGAACGACGAACTCGACTTGGCGGCGGAATTGAAGAAATTGCCATGTCGATTCTTGTTGTCCACATGGTATCAAAACAAGTATCGTACCAATCCGAATGTCTTGAAGGAGTGGAGCGCCTCAGGATTCACGATCAATACGTTTGAACATTTCTACCATGTCGGGCCAACCGAAAGCCTCCGTAACTCAATGACCGAGGCTTTGATTTCAAATTTCGCTGGAGTTGTTGAAGCAAAGAAGAAGAAGGCCGCGCAGCCCAGCCTCTTTGATTTTCCGGAGAATGGCATGGAGGACGCAGGTGAGATTGCAAACCCCACCTCACGTTCATGAACGCCATGATCCGCCGCGCTCTCGCTTGGCCACGGCAAGCGGTTTCTTCTTGGCGGCCCGCGTGCGCGCGGCGGCTTTCGTTTCCTCGGCGGCCGCCGGCTGGATGGTCGCGGGTCCGCCGCCGCTTCGCGGCGGCGGACCCGCGACCAAAGGGGAATTGAAGGAGATAGGGAAGCTGCGACGACCTCGTAGCCATCCAAACTTTCGCTCCTTGCCGGACAAGCCGGTCGTCAGCCCCCATTGGAAAAACCCTGCTGCAAGTCGACGGAGGCAAGTTCCTCGCCTTCGCGGCTACTGCTGGATCTGGACCGCATCGCGCGCTACGAGAACATCGAAGTGTAGTTCGCAATCGCCGCGGCGCTCGACCCGTTGCGCGGCAACGGGGTTGCCGCGATGCTGACCGCCTTTACGCCACTCACCTTGTTTGAGACGCGCTCCGGCTCGATCTCCTCGTCAAGCTTTGGCCAACGGCGGCGGCCCCGCGCCGAGCCTCGATGCTACGCGAAAAAAAACGACTCCGAAACCCCTCCCAAGCGATCCAAAAGAGCGTGGGGTAAGGCGAAGGGTGCGGCGGCAATTGGATGCCGCTTTCGCGGCTCGCTCAGACGTCATGGGGTTATCGGAGATCGTTTTGGTGGGCGATGCCCACCCTACGCGGCTCGAAGGCGGCGAGCGGCGACGACTTCGTCGTAAACCGCTAACAACTCACGGCCATTGCGATCGAACGAATGGGCCTCGGCCAGCGCGCGCGCGGCGGCCGACATGCGCTGGCGCGTGGCGGGGTCGAACAACGGCTGTAAACGCCCGGCCAGCTCGCGCGGGTCGCCGGGGTCGTCGACGATCCAGCCTTCGCGCCCCTCGGTTACCAGTTCGCCCGCGCCGTTGTAACGGCTGGTGACCACCGGCAGCCCGCTGGCCAAGGCTTCGAGCAGCACCAGGCTGCACGGATCGTACCAGGTGGGCTGCACGTAGGCGTCGGCCGCCGCGTAATAAGGAACCGCGTCTTCGACCGAACCGACGAAACGAGTGGCGTTGCCCGCCCCGAGACGGCCGGCCAGACGCGCAAAGGCGGGGTGCCGCTTGCCCCCGACCACGGCCAGACGCACGGGCCAGCCGTCCGCGGCCAACAGGCCCACCGCGGCCAAGAGGGCCGGCACGCCCTTGAGCCGAAAGTTGTGCGCCACGATCAACAACAACAACTCGTCTTCGGCCACGCCGAGTTCGTCGCGCACGACGCGGCGATAGTTCGATCGCTGGCCCGGCGAAAACCGCTCGACATCGACCCCATTGTAGATCAGCCGCACCCGCTCGCGGGGAACGCCGTGGAACCGCTCGAAATCCCGGGCCACCATCCGCGAAATCGCGATGAAGATCCGCTCTTCGGCAATGGTTTGCCCCATCGTCAACTGCTGAAACTCGCGATAGCGCGGCAGCCAGCGCGCGGCGCGGCGCTTGAAGGGACGCAGCCAGCGCGGCAAGAGACACAGGTTCCGCTCGAAGGCCGCGGCCCGCGAGCCGCCGTGCGGCTGGAACAGATCGCAGTGCCATCCCTGCCCCATGTCATGCGCCACGTCGAGCGACAAGGCGTCGAGCCGGTCTTCGGCGGCACGCGCGAACTCCAGCCGGCCCGCCGCGCGGGGCAGGCGGTGCGGTACGATGCCCGTCCGCTCGGCGCCGGCCGCGAATCCGCCGGCCACCACATGAACCTCATGACCGGCGCCCAGCAGCCAATGGGCGAATTGGTGCGTCCATTGCTCCGCCCCTCCGCGGCGAGGATCGAGGTGTTCGATGACAAGACCGATCTTCATGGGTGCTCTCCGTGGCGGCGTTCGAGCGCTCGCTGCCTGGCCAACACGGCGCGGATCAGCCGTTTGTCGGCCGCTCGCAGCTTGCTCACGCCCAAGTAACGCTTGATGAACGCCATCCGCTGGGCGCCGGAGACTCGGTCGCGCGGGGCCGAGTAGGCCAGTTGCCCCAGATCCTTCACCAGCCAGCGGCGGCGCAACCAGCGGCGCTCTTCGACCCGTTGCAAGTCGATCAGATGCACCTCGAAACCGCGGCCGAGCGTTTCGCGGATGAAAAAATGACAGCAATAGAAATCGCGATGGTTGAATCCAAGCCCGTGAAACCGGGCGGCCACGTCGGCCACGCGGCGGATCAATCGGCGCAGTTCGCCGTCGCGCGGCGCGGGCCGTCGCCCCGCCGCCGATCCGCTCGCCAGCGGCGGGAACCGCCGGCGCAGGAAATGGTCGAGTTGAGTGAAGCCGGCCAACTCCTCGGTGAGCACGAACGATTCGGCGGTGCCGTCGGAACCCAGGCGCTGGCCCCAGGCGACGAGAGGCATGGTCGCGACTCCCAGCCGTTGGAGCCGCGCGATATGGCCTGCTTCAGTAACTCCCGGCGTCGCGGCCGGTGCCACGCCGAGCTTGGCCCGCAGCCATGACCGCCAGGAACGGATACGGTGCGTCTTGAGATACATGCCGCGCGTGCCTCGGTGCGCGAGGTGCAGCTCGAAGCGCCGGTTTTCGCGGTCGGCCAGCCGCCGCAACAACCGGCCGTGCGTGGTCGATACGATCTCGTCGAAGCCGGCCAGGCCGGCCTGCTCGAGCGACTGCGCGTACTCGGCGGCGACCCAAAGTTGCCTCGGGGACGTCGCCGCCCCGGCGCGGTCGCCGCGAGAGGGTGTGTCGCCGTCAGTTCGCCGGCCGCTCGCCATCGCCATGTTCAGGCCGCCTGTCCCTGGGCTTGGAGTTCGAGTCGCGTCTTGACGGCCCGATAGACTTCGTCGATCGACAGGTCGCGCATGCAGCGATGGTGCCCGAGCGGGCAAGTGCGGCGTTGGCACGGGACGCAATCCAGATCGAGCTGCAAATGGACGGCCTGCGGATGGTAGTTCTCGCTCCAGCCGATGTGTGTCGGGCCGAAGAGCGTGACGCAGGGAACATGGAACGCGGCGGCGAAGTGCCGGGGGCCGCTATCGGTGCTGACCATCAGCCCGCCGCGGCGGACGCAGGCCTTGCTCAGGCCCACACCCAGCCGCTCGTCGGCCAGGCTCTGTACCCGCGGGTGCTTCGCGCCCTTGACGATTTCACGGGCCGCCTCGCGTTCGCTCGGTCCGCAGATCACCAGCACTCCCTGCTGGTGCTCGACGGCGATCCGTCGGGCCAAGGCGGCGAAATAGCCGCTGGGCCAGAGTTTGGCCGCGCCGAAGGCGCCGCCCGTGTTGAGCACCACCACTCCGCGGTCGTGCCAGAAACGAAACTTGGACCACACCGCTTCGGCCGCCTGTTCGTCGGCCGCCGACGTGGCCAGTTCGAGCCGGCGCGAGGCGGGCGAGCATCCGGCGGCGTACACCAACTCGAGGAAGTAATCGACGGCGGAGGTCGGCGCGAATCGGCCGCCGATTCGGGCCGGCGCGAGCTTTCGAGTGAGCAGGGGCCCTCGTCCGCCGCGAACGTAGCCGATTCGCTCGCGCGCGCCGCCGGCCCAGGCGAACCAGGCCGTGCGCAGCGAGTTGGGCAATAGGATCGCGACGTCGGGCCGTAAAGCGCGCAACCTCCGGACCAGAGACCAGCCGCCGAGGCGAGAACCGAACGAGTGCGGGTCGTAAACGAAGTGCTCGTCGAGCCAGGGAGTGCCGGCCAGCACGTCGGCCACGTAGGGTCGCATGATTCCGACGAGCCGCGCGCTCGGACCAAAGTGCTCGCGCAAGGCGCGCAAGGCCGGGGTGGCCATCACCACGTCGCCGACCCAGTTAGGAAGAAAGACGCTGATCTTCATGGCACACGTCATGCCGCCTCGGCCTCGCCGCCGTGGGCGGCCGGGGCCGGAGCGAAGTGGGGACCGCGCAGGGGATTCTCTCGGGTCAGCGAATCCAGGATGTTCGTCGTCGAGACGCCCTCGACCAGGCCGCATACGGCGACCCGGCCGCCGTAGGCTGCCACGATTTCGTGTCCCACGACCTCGCAGGGCGCGTAGGTTCCCCCCTTGACGAGCACTTCGGGGCGGAGTTGGCGGAGCACCTCGTGGGGCGTGTCTTCGTGGAACACCACGACGTAATCGACCGCGGCCAGCGAGGCGAGCATCGCCGCGCGGTCCTGTTGGCGGATGACGGGCCGCGCGGGGCCTTTGAGCCGGCGGACGCTGGCATCGCTGTTGAGGCCGACCACGAGCACCTCGCCTTGAGCGCGGGCCTCGGCCAAATAGCTCACATGGCCGACGTGCAAGAGGTCGAAACAGCCGTTGGTGAAGACCAGCTTGCGCCCGGCGGCGCGGTGCGAAGCGGCCAGGTGGACGAGATCGTCGAGCGTGACGATTTTGGCGAATGGCGTGCGGAGCGCGGCGTGCGGAGCCGGCTCCTGGCTCGTCGTCGCGATGGCGAGTGCCTCGGGTTCACCTGGCGGCTGATGCCCCCCGCTCGCCCCTGTCCCCTGACTTTCCGCTTTCTCCTTTCTCCTTTCTCCTTGGATCTCCAGCAGTCGCTCGCGAATTTCGGCCCGCGGAATGACAGCCACCCCGACTTTCTCCACCTCCAGCCCGGCCGCGACATTGGCAAGCTGCAAAGCCAAGGGCGGCGCGACGCCGGCAGCCAGCGCGACGCCGATCATGGCCAGCGCCATGTCGCCGGCGCCGGTGATGTCGTACACCGCGCGGGGACGCGTGGGAAAAATTTCCCCGCGACCGTCGGGGTGGACCAGCGCCATGCCGTCGCGATCCAGCGTGACGATGCCCATGTCCAGAGCCAGCTCGCGGCGGAGCTTTTGGCCGGCGCGGACGGCATCGTCGGCCGTGACAATCTTGACGCCCGTGGCCAGTTCGGCCTCGAGGCGATTGGGCGTCATGCTCGTGGCGCCGCGATAGCGCGAGTAATCGGCGGCGCGGATCGGATCGACCAGCAGAGGCACGCCGGCCGCGCGCGCGGCGCGGATGACCTCGCGCAGCAAACTGGGAGTGCAGACGCCTTTGTCGTAGTCGGAGACGAGCACCGCGTCGAAATCGGCGACGGTGGCCAGCAGCCGTTCGGCGATCCTCGCTTCGAGATGGCAGTCGATCGGGTGGCGAAGCTCGCTATCGACGCGGAGCATTTGGTGCGGGTGCCGCCCCTGTGCCCGGCCGATGAAGCGTTCCTTGACGGTGGTGGGCCGTGTCGAATCGACCAGGAGCGCGGCGTGGTCCACGCCCGCGTCGGCCAGCAACTTTCGGACCAGCTCGCCGTCGGCGTCGGCGCCCACCACACCGGCGCAGGCGACCTCGGCTTGAAGGCCGCGGAGCATATGGCAAACATTGGCGGCCCCCCCCAGCCGGGCTTCACGCTGCTCGGCTCGCAGCAGGATCACCGGGGCCTCTTGGCTGACCCGTTCGGCGTTGCCAAACGTATAGCGGTCGAGGATCAGGTCGCCCAGCACCAGAACGCGGGGATGGCCCAGGTTGTCGAACGTCGGCAGCAGGTCGGAGGGTATCATTGCGGGGTCTTCCGTGACGGGTCGCCAGTCCTTTGTCTTCGGCCGTCCATCGGCCGCTGGCGGAAGGCGAGTTTTACCGGGGATTGGGATGTGAGACAAGAGAAGCTGACGGGAGTCGAGGCCGGAACGTCGCCCGGCGGCACGCCGTTGGCGTGGAGCATGCGCCAACGGCGTACCGGGCAACGGCCCCGTCCTGCCGTTACAATTCTTGACCAAATTGCCAAAGATCGAACGTAGCCCACCATCGTCGCGGGACGCCTGTGGCACCGCCCACCATCGTCGCGGGCCGCCTGTGGCACCGCCCACCATCGTCGCGGGCCGCCTGGCACCGCCCACCATCGTCGCGGGTCGCCTGGCACCGCCCACCATATTAGCCTTTCCAGCCTGCCACGAGTTCGGCGTTCCTCACGGCTGCTGGCGAAGCACGCGGTCGATTTCTTGAAGCAGTTGATCGTCGAGCCGTTTTCGGTCCCATGACAACATGGATCCTTCCTGCTTGCCCATCTCGCGATCGGGCACGTCGCCCATGACTTCGATTCGGCCGCCGTCGGCGCCCATGAGCGCCAAGCGCGGTATGGCGAGTTGTTCCTGGTCACGGCGCAGGATCAAGAGCACATCGGCGGGCGCGGCCGCCGCGGTATCGCCTTTGCTGGCCTCGGAGCGGGCATTCTTCCCGTCGGCGCCGGCGTTCGCGTCTGGAAACGGCGTTCCGCGCGAGACGCGGCTGGCGAGGTCCATGAGGAGCAGGCTGGTGCCGGCGCCCGGCTGGCCGGCCACGAGCGTGAGTTGGCCCAGGGCCACGCGGCCCGGCCAGAGCCATAGCGTGGGCAGAATCGCGATGTCGCTGAGTCGGCGGACTTCCGGCGGGGCGAGTGGCGGGGGCGGTTCGACGCGGTTGGTTTTGTTGATGGGCATGGCAGGGTGTGGGGTTGGAGGTTAGGGGGGGTTGTTAGGCGTTAGGAGGCGAGCGGGGGGCGTTAGCCCCCTGTTTGTTAGGCGTTAGGCGTTAGGGGGCGAGCGGGGGGCGTTAGCCCCCTGTTTGTTAGTAGGCGTTAGGCGATAGGGGCGAGCGGGGGGCGTTAGCCCCCTGTTTGTTAGGCGTTAGGCGATAGGGGCGAGCGGGGGGCGTTAGCCCCCTGTTTGTCTTCAGCAGGAGGCTGGCGGAGGGCCTAACGCCTATCGCCTATCGCCGCGGCACGAACCGAAGCGGAATTCAAGACAGGATTTACAGGAGGAACAGGATACGAAACGGCGTGGACGATCGTTCCCATGGGTGATCGGGCCGACAGGTGAGTGTACCCCATTACAAATACTACGCCTGTCCAGTTCGGCAGGCAAGAGCACGGTGCCGGCCAGCCGCGGCCCCAAGGGGGCCCAACTCGACAGCCCAGGGCGCATCGCCCTGGGTTGCTCGCCATCGATACCCGTTGCAAGCCCAACGGGGCGCAACTTGTCCCCCCATGCATGTTGCCGCGGGGACACTGCCTAAAAACTGAGCACAACCAACCGCCCGCCGCTGCGCCTGAAATGGCTGGCAAATTGGCCCAAATCCTTGACCCGAAAAACTGTTTTCTATGGATTTTCATGGGGCTTTTTCGCTGGGCGATTACCGAGTCTACTGCGTCTTGGTTCATCGCTTTGGCAGCGGGCTGCCTACGGTTTGTGCGGGCCTGCCCAAAAAACAGGCACGATCTCCGCATGGCAATCCGGCATTATTTCGACAGGCGGGCGGCCCCGCCCGCGATGCCGGGCGCGCGGACTGGCGAGCCCACCCGCGACGCTCGGCGCGCGGACTGGCGAGCCCACCCGCGACGCTCGGCGTACGAACTGGCGCCCGCCGCCCGCGAGAACGGCCCATTCGGTTAGCATTTTTCGGCGAAATCGCTGCATTGGCCGCCGATGGGCCCGATCGCGGTTGCGGACGCCGGAGGATCGTGATGGCTTGGCCGCCGCCCAGGGTGGCCCCGCCGCCGCCGCGGCGGCCCATGCCGTCCGCCTGCGCAGCCATGACGTAAAGCGGTAAAAAGTGTCATCGTCATAGATACCACGGACCAATGACAACCTGACGTCGAACCCAACTGCATTCTACCGCTGTACGTTCGTGCGGGCAAGAGGCGGCCACACGAACCACACGAACCCGCAGCGCAAGTTGCGGGGGTCCGCCGAGCGGCCCACGAAACGGTAGGGATCATTTTCCCGGAAAAAGCACGCTCGTTGCGCAGCAACGAACGTGCAAAAAACAAAACGGCAGCGAAGCGAAAAAAAAACGACTTCTGAATACCCCATGACGTCTTGAGCCAGCCGCGAAAGCGGCACCCAATTCCCGTGCCACCCTTCGCCCTACTCCACGCTCTTTTGGATCACGTTGGGAGGGGTTTCGGAATCGTTTTTTTTCGCGCAGCGCCGATGCTCGGAGCGCGATTAGTCCTCGTATTGCGGTCGGCCCCCCTCGGCGCGTTCTCGCTCTAACACGCGGTTCAACGATGAAAGCGTCGAATATCCCGCCACGGCGTCCGCTATCCCGCCACGGCGTCCGCGCGCCCGCGTTCCTCGATCGCGCTGTCCGCGCCCAGAACGCTCGCGCTATAGCGATCACCGAACTAACTCAATATAAATCACCGCGGTTTTCGCCGTTTCACTGTCACGGCTGGCCGGGTAGGATAGGCAAGTACATTCGGCTGAGCGCGAATAAAAGTTCCCCAAGGCGCTCAACTTTCCGGGGATGGGGCGGAAGGAGGGGACGGTGGCGCCCCGGGGATTGGAGTGACCGGGTCGGCTGGGTACTCTAGGACAATGGGTTAAAAAGACCAGTTTTGAAAAAAAATCCGGCGAGCGTTCGCGGCGCGTCGGCGCGACGTTAAAACTGGCGCCGCGATTGGCGCGAAGGCGTCACGAAAAAACTGGCAAAACCGTACCTTTACCCGACGAAAGCTTCGACGCGTGGGGCACCGATGCACGCTGCGTCGGAGGAAGTCTTAACGCCTAAAGCCGGGCAATCCGCCGAGACGGATTTCCTGGTCGGTACAGGTACGTTTTTGCCAGTTTTTTCTTGCGCAGTTTTGGCTGCGCCGAAGCCGCGATTTGCACGTTCGCGTTCCCCTCCGCGGCGCACGGTTATGAACCTACGTCCATGAAGCGTTTCTAACAGCACTCGGCGATTTGAAAGAGCGGAGCCCATACGCAGAGATATCATAGGCGCCACCGATCGGGTGGACATGTCTGGCAAGGGCGGTTCAACAAAAGCCCAGTGATCCAGAACGACGAACATCTGCTGACGGTGCTGCGTTACATCGAGGCCAATCCGTTGCGGGCACGGCTCGTCGAGTGCTAAGCCGCGAGCGAGCAAAGACTTGCTACAATCAGGGTGAGCAGCCACCAGTGGGCGAAATTGGGCCGGCCGGGTTGTGATGGTTGTAATGAGATCCTATTGTCGTTGAAAGCCCTACGACGGGCAAGGTCCGTCCGTGGATTTGTCGGCTGGGCGGCGCGGTTTGCCGGCCGGCTTGCCGTGGTCAGACTCGCTGGGCGGAATTGGGGGTTTCGCTTCGTTCGAGTCAAGTGATT
>Ga0307372_10000117_pt1 | contig 126333 bp, 142 predicted proteins | sample OX1MG_FD_202533 | JGI IMG/M metagenome (GOLD analysis project Ga0307372, IMG submission 202533) | Soil microbial communities from Risofladan, Vaasa, Finland - OX-1 | ecosystem: Environmental > Terrestrial > Soil > Coastal area > Acid sulfate soil | place: Finland: Risofladan, Vaasa... | reverse complement strand
CAACTTTTTCCTGGAACTATATCGCATCATATGCAGAAGAAAAATCTCCTGAAGCAGTAGGAAGAATATGCATGAGGGTACTGTCCAAGGTCCAAAAGGTAATCACCTTGATCATTGAGACACATGAGAAACAAGAGGTTGTGGTATGAAGAAAACATCCACAAACTTGAATAAAACCCAGAAAGAATATAGGACATTGTCAAAAACCCAAGTCAAGAAACACAAGGCAGTTGACGACGACCTATCTCCTAGTGAAATAGAAACACTAGAGAGAATCGAATCTGGTAAGGGCAGATTCAGTAAGACCTATGCAAATCCTCATGAACTCATAGAAGACCTCCATAAAGAAGCCAAGAAAAGGAAATAGGTAGAGCATTTTGTGGTTCGCAAAATATGAAGATGATTTTACTAGAGAGTATAGTCGACTTCATCCAGAAATACAAAAAAGAACAGATGATGGAATAATTTACCTACAAAATGCAATCGATCCTGGAAGATGCGGTGACCCAAAAAAGGGACGGCTCAAAGGTTGGAGGTCCTATGAGATTGGTAGGCAATACAGGGTAATCTACAAAGTAGACTATGACGCAAAAACTGTGATTCTTGCATCAGTAGGTAAGCACAAAGAAGTCTATCACAAAAAATAATTTTTTTCTGACCACGACAATTTCTTCAAATGGATACAATGTAAAATAGAATGATTGTATGAGATCCACAATCTTGATTAGAAACCAACGACAAGAAAAAAAGTTGTCAAAAATAACGCAACAGAAACAAAAACAAGTTAAAGAAAAAAAGGATGACAAACTCTGTCCAGAAGAGGAAAAGGTCGCAAGACTCTACAAGGCTGGAAATCTAAAGTTCAAGAGATTTAAAAGCACCAAAGAACTCGTTGAAGATCTCAATCAAGAAACCATCAAGAAAAAGAATGTTGTCAAAACTAAAATGGATTCACCGCCACTTTCTGATGAGGAGATTGTAGACATTAAAAAAGCACGAAAAAGCAAAGGAAAGATCTACAAAACTCCTGAGAAACTAATACAGGATCTGCATGCAAATGTAGTGAATCGGCGAAAGACCTCAGTTTGACAGACAGTACAAACTTCTTGGCAAGGAAAGTATTCAGAAAAAGGTCTACTCTATGATTTTCAAAATCAAAAATCAAATGCAGAAATAAAATCTAGACCTTAAAAACAAACGTCTCTTCTTTGGCATGTACAATTTTGACATGGAAAAGATAACGCAGTTCGAGCCAAGGCCTGCATTGAAATTCTGGAATCCTACCTTGGATTTTGTTGGCATCATAGAATGCTTGGGTGAGATTAGGCATATCGCAAAGACAGGCAACATGAAGTCAGACGTAGATGTTGTAGATGTCAGGATCCTCCAGGGAATAGAGACCATAGAAGAGATCTATGAAGAGATGGGCAGGGAAAAAACAAAGACAAGCCAAAAAGAGTATGCAAATGAAGAGCGCACCCTAACTTTGGCAAAATCTGTGTTGCGCACTGCCATGCCAAATCTTGCACCACTCGCAGGCAAGAAAATATTCATAGCCGGAAAGGGCAAAAAGTCAGGCAGGAACTTCAAGTATGATGATTATATTGTACTGGAAGAGTCCGATGCACGAAAAGTTGGTCTGATACGTTGAGACTAGATTCTTGCAGGTCATGCGGATCAGATCAAATTCCATGCACGAGATGTGTAGTATGCCGAGAACCCATCGTATTTTTCTGCCAGACTTGTACTGATGTGGATTCAAAGCTACACATGCATTTTTGAGAAGAGATGGAACACAGTATGATCTGAGGACAAAAATAAATACAAAATGGGTGGGCAAGTCTCAGGTAGAGAAAACCTGTTACAATACTTTCAGTATGTAACACGGTAGCCCATCCCAATTATTTCCTTAAATCCAACAGGACTATCTTTCTGTGTTGGAAATCATTCTCCAGAAACAAAGGTCGCGAGTCAACAATGGTAACAATTACTACAAGTATCGTATAACAATACCAGTACAAATTGTAGAGCAACTCCAATTAAAGAAGGGTGAGAAACTTGATGTCTCCATACTGAGAAATGTTATTGTAATCCGAAAAAATATTTAATAAAAAACTGCATCAAAAATATATAATTCACAATTTTCTTGTTGCCCATATCTTTTATAGCTGACTTTCTTTTTTCTTTTAAATTATTTAGACTGTCTAACGACGTTTTCTTTTTACAAACTTGTGATCTCTTCCAGTTTTTATATCATTAACATATAGATTATTTTCAAATATTAAATCACGTTTACTTGTTTATTTATTATACAATCATTTCTTATCTGTGAGATACTCTGACAGTATAGCTCTTACCGTTTCAGGAACTGTTTCTATCATACGTCTTTTCATTTCCTTTTCCAGCTTTGCCCCCATCTCATCTGTTACTGTCAACAAGTATTTTTTTGCCATATCTTTTAGTCCAGTATCTATTTACAGCATCATATCTATAAATATTTTTAAATATTACGTCCTGGTATATAGAATAGCGAACTATATGACATCCAAGACCAAAAAGAGACATCTTTCCCAAAGGAGCGTATTGGTATCATGATCTCCCTTCCTGCAGGCGTTAAAATAATCAAGTTTTACGATGCCGAGATGCAAAAAATAGGCAAAGGCATACTGTATCTACTAAACAATGGAATCATGTTTGAAAAGAAGGGAGAAGGTGTCAAGTTTGAGACTAATTTTGATTATCTAGCAAGTTTTGAAGCAGTAAAGAAAGACAAGTTGCTTGTAGTGATTCGCACATCAGAAGGCCGCAAGTCGATTGAGTTTAAAGTGAATCCTGCCAATCAAGTCGAGCATGATATCTCTCAGGTAAATCAAGAGTATGCTAGAAACACTCCCCCCGATTTCATATCTGATATAAAAAATATTGAAAACCATGATGACAAATTCGATCAGAATGCACATTCACTTTCAGAGGCGCTCTGGTTCCAAAAGAATCAGAAAGATATTGAGAAATTCCTCAAACCTGAAAGAGTATCTTATCTTAATGAGTACATCAAGAATGCAAAAATCGGAACTCCTGATGTAGATCCGTATTTGTTACTGATAGATCATGAGAATCTAACTTACAAAGACTTTGCAGACTTGCCCGGATTCTTAAAGTGGAGATATGATGCCATGACTGATAAGGAAGTAAATATGATAGTTGATGTGTTTCGAGACTTTGATAATTTTTCTGTTGATATGCTTGAGATGGATGTGCAAATCTGTAAACCCCGTGAAGGTAGCTTCAGAAAAAATGGATACAGATTATATCAGTTTGTTGCAATAGTTGCAAGAGAAAAATTAGAAAGCAGCAGGACTAGAACGCAATCATGTGTACAAAATGGCTAAGCTGTACAAGTCATGGAAGCTCTGTTAGTCTTTGTTTGAGTTCATTTCTAATTGACTGAACTGTAGTCTTTCTAACGGTAAACACAACCCTAATTTTATATAGTAAACAGGATAAATTATGTCATGGTAGAAGAACGAAAATTCACCGTTCGAACTACAAAAGATCCGACTGGAGGATATTCTGGGAGATGTCTTGAGCTTCCTGCAGCAATAAGTGAGGGTGAAACCCTAGAGGAGTTAATGGTAAACATGAAGGAAGTAATTCAACTTGTCTTAGAATCAATTGAAAAAGATTGTCCTCCAGATGAAAAAATAATAGTAACAATTCCAACATGAGTTTAAGAAATCATAACTGGCGTGAAGTTCTAAAAGTTTTAACAGCATTTGGCTATGTTTTAGATAGACAGCGCGGCAGTCATATGATTCTAAAAAATTCTTCTGGAAACATCGTTCCTGTTCCAAGACATGATCCGATAAAACCTTCAACTTTGAGATCCATATTGGACCAAGCGGGAATCACAACAGAAGAATTCCTCGACAGGATTTAGTCTTCCAGAAATTTCAAATTCTAGAAATAATTTATACTGCTATTTTTTCAAACAACTGGATTCGCATCTAATGTTTGAGATTTATCGTTCTGATGTAATGACCTTTCAACTTTGAAATTTTGAATAAAGTCCTTTACATTATCACTAGTCAGGCCACCAATCTTCTCCAGGTTGTAAGATATGTTTGCAAGCTTTTGAGGCTCAAACCCATGATTTACAATTGTTGCAGATACTGCTTTTGCAAAGCTTTGTGTATCCCGGACTGGAACAGATTTGAAGTATTGGTGGTCCAGTATTTTGGTATAGTTGCCAGTCTCGATGGACTCATGTGCTAGATTTAACAAAGTCGTCCCATTTTGCAGGTGCATTCCTGCTTGCTCTTGTGGAACTGGAATGGTTGCAAGTCTAGTCATTACTCCTGCTGAATTTTCTGTAAGAGCATGATCTACAACTGGCTGTATCACTGAATTGCCATACTGGTGTGCCACGTCTTGTGACGTTTTCATAATTTGAGAGCCCGCATCCCGCATGTTATATGCCAAGTCTTTTGCGCCTACCCGTCTTAGGGCATGAGAGCCAACATTTGACAAACCTTGTGCAATACCACCAAACCCTCCTACCAATCCTCCTCCCATTGCAGCCTTTACCATGCCAACACCTGAGATTGACTGACCATACTCTGCTGCACCCTGCTGTGCAGACATTGCAGCACCATATGCACCACTTCCAATTCCTTTTCCGCCTTGAATCGCCATCATGGTTCCAACCGAGCCAAAGCCTACCCCTGATGATGCCATCTGGGTCATGGAACTAAACAGCGAGCCAAGTATGGGGACAAGTATGGTTGGCATGAAAGTTGAAAGTGAAAGCACTGCAAGAGCTGCAAACCATTGTTCCTCTATACTGTGTGTTGTTATAGACCCAAGATATGCTGCACCTGTAACCATTACAAGGCTTGAGAAAATTGGGACAACCGATATTCCAAACAACGTGTCCAGTAATCTTTTGGTAACTCCCTGGAACCAGGGGATTAGGGACAAAATTAGAATCACCGGCAGACCTGTTATCAGAACAGCTGTTAGCACCTGGCGTATTGTACCAAACATGTATGTCATAAATGCCGCCATGAGTGCCATTAGAGAACCAATGAATCCCAGCAGTGTTGATTTTATCTTGTCTGAAAATATTGTACCAAGATCATTTCCGCCACTTGTCATTTGAACAAGGCCGGATACTACAGAGTTGTCTATTGCGGCAGGTTTGTCATGAGTGATACCGCCTTGTATTTCAGTAAAGACCAGTAAAACAGAGTCGGGTGTCTGGCCCGTATGATGCGGGTCTATTATTCCCCGGGACCCTATCTCTATTCCAGTTGCGTACAAATCCCATATGGGGGGAAACGCAAACAATATGAAAAAATACAATATTCCCTTTGAGAGAATTCCGTATGTAGTTGATGCCGGTACGACTTCGATTTGTTCCAGCATGAATAAAATTCCTGCAACCATCAGCAGTGCTGCCAGTGCCCATATGATGCCAGAGCGCAACATGTTGTATACACCAAGTATTGATTTTGTAGTGTCACCTACTGGATTTGCGTAATTTCCTGTAGGATCAAATTTTGGCATTGTTGTAGTCAATGGGACAAACACATCTGCCAGGTTTTTCAAAAACACATTGCTCACTAGTACCAGTATGCCTATGATGACAATGATTGAAATGAATATTATTATTGAATCCAGGCCAAAACCCTTTCTCTTCTTAAACATAATTTCAATATGGGAGCGTACTTTTAAACCGGTAATCATGTTGCTTGGTCTGATTCTGTTGCGTCTTTGTTCCATGAGATAATTTGTGTATAATTCTTGGGTCTTCATTGTTGCATCTGTTGACAAAAAATTTTGTCACAGGATGCAACATTGAATGAATGGTAGATTTTTGTTTTCCAGGCTAGAACAGTGCGAGAAATGCGACCAGTACAGCTAGCATAAACGGCACCAAGGGAAATGCTGTGGAAACATAACCAGTACAATTGCCTGCAAACTCTTCATCTGGATCTACCTTGATTCGGAATAGGAATTTGTCATTTGCCTGCCTTGATATGACAAATTTTTCATTGCTTCTTTTTCTATGCAGAGTCAGAAACGCAACAACCTTTCGCATCATGCTTTCATTCATTCCAAGGAATAATTTTTTGTGATATACGTCTGAAATGTTTAGTATTACATTGTAAAGGGTACCAGATATTCCAAGTATGAATATGGAACCCAGTGATATCACCAAGGCAACTGGAATCTCGTTAAATGATGGGAAAATTATTGCAAGAGCTATCAGTGCAAGCCCGTCAGCCTGGCCAAATGCCCTTGTTACAAACCATGAAATTCCTACTGCTGCGCCAACTCCCATGTAAACAAATGTAATAATAGAAGGCACGGGTGACAAAAAGTATGGTATAATTCCAGGTATTGCTCCTGCTATCCAAATCCTGTCGTCAACCTCGCGGTATTTTATGTCAAAGTATGATGCCACAGACAACATGGCAAGCGCGATTACTTGCCTTAAAATGAGAACTGCGTCTGCTTCCAACTTGAAATGAGAATGTTTTTTCTTTTTAACCATGAATCTGGATGGGTTTTAGAATATAGTTGGAAAGTATGGGGACAAGAAATTTGAAATTATTATTATTATTGCAACGATTACAACGTTTCTTGTATCTTTCAGGGTAAACAGGCTGATCTTGGTAAAAACAAATCCTATTGAAAGGGACGCTATTGCAATCACCAAGCTTGTGACATCGACAAATTGAGGGGTTATCTCAAAAACATTACTGATGCCAAGACCGCTAAACATTGAAAAATTTTGTGTCATTTTTACAAGCATTGATGAAGATATCTTTGCTACAAATACCATTATTGGAGGTGCCATGTATACAAACATCAGCTGCATTCGCAGTGCTGACAATGTAGTGTTTTTTGTCGTGTTGATATCTGATACAAATCTTGTCAAATGCTCCATGGTTAACGGGGTTCCACCACCGGTGTCTGCAAGTTTTCCTAAAATAAACAATACCATCTTTGTAGTCCAGGACTTGTTTCCAGTTTCGGCAATTTGTGACAGGCTGAAACCTGACTTTAACTGGACATAGATTCTTACAAACAGTTCATCAAAATGTTTGTTGTATTTTCTGCGCAAGAAAAGTTGGAATATTGAAATTGTCATGTCGTATCCTATTTTGCGATATTCTGTTACATCCCTCAAAAATTCTGGCAATGCATTTTCAGTATTTTTGATTCGCAAAAATTGTGGACCAGTATGCAGCATGTTGACCAGCGCAAATAAAAGTACACCCGATGTTACTATCAGCCAGGGAGGTTGATGTGCGGCAAGCATCATCAATGATGATACAATGCCTACGATGAATGATATCTTGCTCACAGTTATATCATTGAGATTTCTTGGTTGGGCAGAATCTGTCATGGCAATTAAACCCATGCTCATTATCGGAATTCCTACTGTACCAACTAACAAGAGGATCGAAATTGAGCCTCCTGGCAGCAGAAAAGATGTAGCAACAAGGAATAACGGAAGAATGAAATTCATGATAAGCAAGACTTCGCCAAGATGGGTGGCAGTATCCGTGTATCTTTTGAGACTTTCCTTTAGCGTTTCAAAGAATGACTCTGATTCTCTTTCAATTAAATTGGTCAAATCTCCTCCGGTCTGGGCTGTTGCCACATAGCTCAAAAGAAATGACTGGAATAGTCGGTTTGGATGGTCGAGTGCAACTTGATTTAGTGCGCCATGTACATCCATTGCAAAAAATGAAACATTTCGATACACCAGTTTTGCATCAGTCTCGATGACTTCAAACAAATTCTTTCCTATTATTTCCACCAGGGACTTGTAGAGTGATTTTTCTACACTTTGCATGATTGCGGCATACTTTACAAAATAGGCCAGTTCATGCTTGATGACTGTCTCTCTTTTTGATTTTGCTGCCTTGAGTGACATCATTGGATAAAACAATATCATTCCAGGTATTGCCATGATGGCAAGAAATAACGGGTTTACAACAATTCCTGATACAATTGCTACAGGTATTGTAACAAATGACAACACAACTGAAAACGACAGGCTTTTTTTGATCATGGCAAGCGGATTAGCTGGCCTGCCACTTGCCATTATTGCACTTTTAATCTGGTCGACTAGTTTTTTCTGTAATTTTTGAAGCAATGCAAGTTGGAGAATCGGTCTTGAAATCAAGATTGAAATTTTATCAGATATGGGAAGCAATCGGACATTGGCTTTTTTCGCACTTGATGGATTTTTTACTACAAATAATTTTTTGGCCAGTCTTGTACTGGATTTTAGAATGTTCATTTTTGGCGACATGCGATATAATAACAAAAAAGAAAGACAAGATACGGCAAAGCCAAAAACAATCACATTGCCAAGTCCAAGAGATATCCAAACCAACGCAAAAAGAATTGCTATGATATAATTGGATTTCATGCATTCTATGATCTAGTACTTAAAAAAGAAAGAATGACTGCCTTAAAAACAAACCCGGTTTGTATTGCAATGTACAAACTACAGAAAAGAAAAGGCATGTCACAAACGATGGAAATTGCCTTGATTATTGGAATTGTAATCGCAGTGGTGGCAGTACTGGCACTATCAGTTAGTGGCGGTGCACAAACGTTGTTACAAAGAGCATCTATCACAGTCAACCATCAAGAATTGGTAAAAACTTCCAACGGAACCTACTATCTCACAATAGACGCCAAAGATGATGGCAACAAAAGATTGAGCAATGTAACAGTGCAGGTTCAAGACTCTGTTCCGTATAGTCTTCTACCTAATCCAATAATGGCTGGCCAATCCGCAAGTTATCAAGGCAAAGTTGTACCTGCCCCTGCAAACCCGACATCTGGCTCTCAAATACCTTTGATTGTCAAGGGGACTGCGGATGACGGTTCCATCGCGTCAAAAACGGTACTAGTGACAGCCCCGTAGCAAAAAACCCCTTTTTATTTTATTTTTTTTTACACATCATGAAGCATATCGAAGTTTTATGGTTTGATGATGTAAGCGCGCTAAACGAACCGGTATTGAGTTTTCCAATGATAGGCAGAATCTCCATGAGACAGTTTTTCATATTGGGTGTTGCTGCAATGGTTTCATACGGATTGTTTTCCAGTTATCAGACAATTTTTTCAATAATACCTGCAGGATTTGGAGCCTTTTTGGCATTAACAAAACCCAAAGTTACATCATCCGAACAAATGCTGTTATCAACAATTTTATTTTTCATGGGAAAACGCGCTAGCACAAAGACAAGCACTGCAAAAAAACCAAGTAAAAAAAGCAAAAAGATTTCAATCTCAAGCAAAAAACTTGGGTTTGCTGATACACTAGTTGACGATACCCAAGAACCTGAAATAAGAACGATTGTTGTCTCTGATCTTGCCAAGCCATACAGATTCAAGGTAAAGGTAGTGGATCAAGCTGGGAAAATATTGAAAGCCCAGAAATCAAAAATTTACATCAATGGTACATACCAAGACACACTTACTACTGATATCAATGGAGAATTGGAAACAATAATAATTCCACAAGCAATTGGTTTGAAAAAAATTACTATATCAGTAGATGATCAAAAGGAGCCTGTCTTTTCAGAGACAATCAAAATACAGGCAAATTCAGAAAATCTGGCTTAAATGATATGTCATTTTATTTTGCATGCTAGAACACGCAGAAGGCGAGCAGGTAAACCTGGGAAGCAAATGGACCAAAATGATGATGGCAGGCGTTGGTGGAATAATACTGGTAATTGTTGCACCTTTCATGATAAGCTACATCACGGGGACTGATATCATGTCTGGCAAGGTCAATGCTACTGATGCCACTCCATTGATTCCGCCACAACTCATTCACAGAACCTTTGGAGCGGGCCAATTGATAGGTGGCATAGTAGCTGGCATAGTGCTGGCCGTAGGCGGGATAAAACTTGAGTTAAAAAAAAAGTTGCAACGCCCCTCACAATTGCACCCCTAGCGCTCCTAGTGTTAGGTATCCAGTTACCTTCATGGGTCTCCCTTGTCTTTTTTGGATTTTGGATTTTTTCTTTTCTGCAAGATATCAACAGTACTGTCAAATCCAGGGATTTTATAAAATTTGAAACAAACGTAATGGTAAGATTGTTTGCCAAAAAGTTTTCTCCAAAACAATCAGTATTATTGCAAGTCTGCTTTGAAGTATTTTTGGTGTTCCTGGGCTCGATAATTTCTCTTGACTGGAACCTGTCATTTCCTGGTACAATAGCCATGGTCTTTGGCATTGCACATTTTATGGCATGGCAGAATAACAAAAAGTTTGACACTGGTAAATTAAAGAGTGAAATGTCCTTTTGAAATTGATTGTTAAGAAACGGGTGAAAATTTCATTTGAAAAAGTATGCGTTAACCTAAATAAGATCAATTGGCATGGTAAAGATATGCAGAAGCAGAGTAAAAAGAGCGACCTAAGCCCAGAATTAGATGAGACCATAAAGAGAATCATAGAAGGAAAGGAGAAATTAAAAACCTATACTTTTGATGAGCATAAAAAACAGGTAAAGAAGATTTTAGAAGAAGAATAAGTTGCGACTTGTTCAACCATCCACTAAACTTCTCAAGAAATTAAAGAAATTCAAATCAGCTAAAGCAATAATTGAAGGTTATCGTAGGGTATTAGAAGAATTAGAGACTTCTCCAGATCCCACAGAAATAGGAGAGCGCAAACACGGTCTGTATGCCAATTGTTATGCGATACATATAACAAAAAGCCATAGTCTTGTTTACATGTATTTACCAAAAGAAAACACAATCGTATTGATAGACTTGGACGACCACAAAAACCTCTTTGGTAGAGACAATAGAGCGTAGCTAAGCGAGTCTTCAATTCATCTCTAGGATAATAAAAAGTAAATGTTAGACCGTTGTTTGAGACATAATTTTCTGTAACTGTATTACCTTTCTGAAGCCATACTAAAACATTCCAGGGAATAATCATAAAAATTCTGTTCCCCTGACCTGCATGTCTCCCTGACATTCATCAGTATCTTGTGGGTGCATGCCACATTTTCTGAGTTTTTATAGAAAATTATATTTTCAAGTCATGTCGTTTAAGATGATTGCACTTGATGCAAAAATCGAGGAAGCTGAGATACTAGAACGATACATGGTAAAACAGGCAGAGGTCTTCATAACAACCTCTGGCCAGTACTTGATAAAAGAGCCACAACTGGAACCGGACGAACTTGCAATTTATGAAACCATAAAAGATCATTTGATGCTTTCTCTGCCTTTTCTGGATAAAATGGAAACCGATAGCGAACGAATCTCACATTTGAAATCACACATATGGAAAGATGCAGAAGACAAAGGGATTATTGAACAGGTGAAAAAATTCTACGATCGTCTGGAATATTATTTGGTTCGCGAAGTTTTGGGATATGGTATTTTTGACGTATTGAAAAATGACGATGACATTGAAGAAATTTTAATAGGACGGCCTGACGTGCCGATTGGGATAATACATCGAAAATATTCTGAAATGTACATACTTGATACCAATATAGTAATAGGGAAATCCGAGTTGATGGATTCTCATATTAGAAAATTGTCCCTAAAGATAGGAAAATCTGCCACAACTGGAAAACCAATTTTGGACGGCACTACAAAAGACAAGGACAGGATCATGATAGTATATGGAAAAGAAGTGTCCCCTAACGGCTCTATTGCAGTAATGAGAAAATTTCCTGCACAGCCTTATACCATAACACACCTGTTACAATTTGGAACGCTAAACAAGATCATGGCTGCATACATATGGACACTCATAGACGCCAAAGCATTCGGATTAATAGTTGGCGAAACCGGTTCTGGAAAAACTACTCTCATTAATGCGCTCATGATGATGGCAAATCCCAGATGGCACATTGTTACCATAGAAGAAACCCCTGAATTGGTAATGCCTCAGAAACGTACTGATTCGTTGCAAACCAGATACAGTTCGTTGATAGATTCTAGCAATGATATCGAAATGATGGATCTAATCAAGGCTTCACTGAGAATGAGGCCCGACTTTGTAATTGTGGGAGAAGTTAGAGGTCATGAGGCTAATGAGATGTTCCAAAGTGCAGCAACAGGACACGGAGGTATGAGTTCCATACATGGTTATGGCGTACAATCAGCACTGACAAGACTTGCAAATGAACCAATCAACATCAAGATATCGCAACAAATGCTGCTGTGGTTTGTTGTCCATTCAACCAATATGAAAAACAAGGAAGGAAAATTTTTACGCAGGGTAAGAGCCTTGAGTGAGATAAATCCAACAGAGACAGGAATCTCCACTACAGATCTATTCAATTTTAACGCAAAGGAGCAAAATTTTGGTTCAGAAAATATCGAAGAATTGGTGAAAAAAAGCAAGAGACTGCAGTACGTTTCAGAAACATTTGATTTGGACATGGTATCTGATATTGAAAAAAAGATGCAACTCCTGGACAAATGCGTGAATGAAAAAGCCTATGACGTACAAACCGTTTTTGGGATATTGCAGAAATACTATCAGAATCCTTCTTTCAATCCGCTACCAAATATTCAGTGAATCAAACTTGATATGACATCACTTGGAAAAACTGTCCATCATACCTTTTTTGTGGGTATGTTTTAGATGGACTTTAAGACCTTCATTTGAGTAAAAGGTTACATTGCATTCAGTACGGCACCATCCCGAATTTTTATTGAAAAATGCAAAGTTTTGCTGGCAACTATCAAAATAGTAAAACTGTCACACCGGTTTATTCAGTTGAACAACATGACAAAAACTCTACAATCTCGTCCGCACTAAATCTTGAACTTTGCTTTAATACATCTACTGCCTCGAGTTTCTTTGAATTCTTGGTGATATCCTCAAGGCCAAGTACACATCTTTTGTAAACCATGCTTCCAAAGAGTGTTGGCATGTAAAGTGGAGTGTGATATGACCTGACTTTCTTTTTGCCACTGTCTTGCTTTTCTATTAGACTCAGATCAACAAGCTGTTTTAATCTGGTATAGTATTGCTTTTTTGTCAGACCCATCTGAACATGTGTTTCTTGCCTTGAGTCCAGCCCATGTTGGGACGCCAAAAATATGGTCATTGCATCATTCTTTGAGAGCAGTGAGAGGATCTGCATTACTTTTTCTAAATTGTATATTGATTGTGAAAGTGATGCATGCCCCGACTTGTCTTTATCAATCAGGATGCGTTCTTGCGCGGGCACGAGTTTTTCACTGTCTGTGAGTAGAGCCAAATCAATAACCCTTTTGTAGTTTGTAGGCGCAAGAATTATTTAAGTATTGATAGTACATTGATAATAGAATGATAATAGAGCGGATATACGATAAATCAACAACATGCCTGAATGTCTTGGAAGTATGTTGGTTATGTAATGGCAAGCAAGAACAGGAGGGCGATTCTTTCCAAACTTGAGGATCCTACGACGCCTACACTCCTTGCTAAAAGCATCAATCTCAATCTTGCCAATGTGAGCAGAACTCTGACCGAATTGGGAAATAAAGAATTGATTGTATGCCTTACGCCATCACAACGTGTGGGAAGGATTTACTCACTGACAAAAAAGGGAAAAGAAGTTCTTGTCATGATAAAGAAGATGGAACATCAATAAACAAATTTGCACTTGAAATCATTATTTTATAGCACATGTTGGCACACCCTTAAAAAGAAATGCCAGAATAATTCCTGTGAAAAAACAGTTAGCAAAGATGATTCACAGCTATGAAGTAAAGCCTACCAACTTCTTTACACTTTCAGATGAAAAACAAAGGGTAATGCTTTCTCGTTTCTACTCGGTCTTGTCTTCAATACAGGAACCACTGCAAATAATGATGGTAAAGGAACCGCTAGATGTGCAGATGGGAAACGATGTAAGACATCTTCAAACTCTAAAAACATACATGTCAAGTACCGAACCTCTTGATTGGGCATTGGAAAGACATGGTTATGATTTTTTCCTAGCATCCGATATACCAAAATTTCATGCCAAAACAGAATTGCTAAAACACGTAATTTTGGAAAATGGAAAATTTGCAAAGTGTTTTACGCTTTATTCCCTTTCATCTACATTATCTCCTGCATGGATTCATTCACTATTTCCAGTCTCAAATATGATAATTCTTGGCTTTATGCCAATTGAACAAGACAAGGCAGTTTCCAAATTGCGAAGAAAAATACACCTGATGCAAGCAACGCAAAGCACCAGTCCCAAGATTGTCAATCAATTGCAGATGGCAAGCGAAGCTGTAAATGCACTTGAGAAAAACAGCACAAAAATGATGGCTGTGACCGTAAATGTGATAGTACAAGCAGATGATCTCAAATCACTAAAAGAGGCAACAAAAAAATTCATCAAACAGATACGCATTTCACTTTCAGGCTTTGATAGCACTTCTACAAATCAGGCAAAAATGCTGGGCGGATGGGGCAAGAAACTATATGTCGAGCTTGGTTCCTGTGCGATATTTTATCCATTTGTAAGTGCAGACATGCTTGAGGTTCCAAACGGTATCACCATAGGTGTAAACCACAGTACTGGCGCACCTGTCATTTTCAATTATTCCATGAGGTCAAACTATAACATACTGATACTTGCAGGCTCTGGAGGCGGAAAATCCGTTACTGCAAAACTTGTAATGAAAAGACTCAAGGAAAAATATCCTGATGCGTTTATCTTTGTTGTAGACCCACAGGGGGAATATGAAAGCATTGCAAAATACTTGGGGGCAGAACCAATAAGAATCACGGGTGAGGAACAATTGGGATTTGACCCGTTCAAGATGTTTGAGAAACCAGGTGATGCGGTAAATATTTTGTCTGAACTAGTCAAGGCACCGCAGCTTGTGGCAGATTCCTTCATGTCAAAATGCAATGGAGTCAAATCACTTGATGAGTTTCATGCCAAACTTGACGATGAAGAAAAAAAATACTTGAAACATCTCATCACTGGACCAATGGCTACACTATTCAAAGGTGAGCCGTTGATATCCGACAAGACAATAATCTCACTCAAGGGAACATATGCAGAGGAGTCGGTTGCAAACATATGCTTCTTGGCATTGGCAAAGCTGTGGAAAAAGATTGAATCTGCACCTGTATCGATTCCAAAGATACTGGTAATAGATGAAGGTCACTTGATTTTCAGATTTGCAAGCGCATCAAAATTTGTGGATTTGCTGGCACGTATGGGCAGAAAGAAAAACGTCATTTTCATGTTCATATCCCAAAGAGTGGAGGACGTGACAAAGACAGAGGCAGGGCGTGCATTTTTTGACAACAGCGAGACAAAAATCATACTACGCAACGAGGGGCTTGCGGCAGAAGAACTTGGAAAATCATTGCAGCTTTCACCGCAAGAGCTAGACATGATTCAAACCTTTGTTCCAGGAGAGGCGTTGATTTTGACACGCGACTATAGATTACGAGCTACCATAACACCATCTCAAGAAGAGCTAGACATGTTTGGCACATCGCCGTTGAACGTCAATGCAAACCAAAAATAAATACTTTAAATATTTTCATGAAATTTCTGCATTGACAGGCATTATACCAAATACGCTTGCAGAAAAAATTGCAAGTCTTGAAATTGGAAAATCCATTGAAACAAAAACTCATGTCTTGCACTTGAAACAAATTGGAAAATCCAACGGGCAAGATCTGTATTACATTTGTGTTTATGATAAAGCGGGAACTCTGATCAGAAATGACCCTGTTTTTTTGGCAAGGCCAAAGAGGGTAAAACACTCATGATGCTTTTAAATCAAATTTGATTTCAAGGCATGAAACGACGTGCAGTACAGTCGGCATATGCCATATCATTACTGGTTGCGGTTGCAATTGGTATGTCTGCACTTGTGTATGTAAACATGAGTTCTTCAAACGATATGCTTTCATCAAATGCGCAATATATGATAAATTCTGCATCACTTACAGGCATTCAATCTGGTACGATGACTTGGTATGACATTGTTGTACAAAACACGGGCACCAAATCCTTTATTCAAACTCAATTGTCTATAATCATAAACAGTGTAACATACAATTTGTCACAAAATGTGACGGCCATCAGTCCTGGCATGACAATTGAACAAAAAGGCATCTTGTCCACATCAGTCATTTTTGAAAGTCCCTATACCGTAAGAGTTAGCGGTACGACAAGTGACGGTTCCACATATGTGACAAGCAGGCAGATCAATGCAGGATAGCATCTGCAAAAAGATGTTTTGATATTTACCGTAAAATGTATACTTGTAACTACCACAAGCGCTTAAAACTTTGGCAAATTCACACAATGATGAAACGAAGAGGGATATCCGAGATTTATGCAACAATAATGATGTTCAGTATCGGGCTTGGCATAGCAGGTGTCTTGATGATAAATTCATCCAATCAATTTAACACCCAGCAACAGAGTGCGTATCAAATGCTAGATTCTGCACAAAAAAAGATGTCAGAAAGCATATCGTTTGTATCGGGAAGTGATTTCAGTACAGGCTCATCAATAGAAGTGGTAAATTACGGGCTGACCAACATTCAACTTGATTCAGTCATGGTGGATACAGTACAACAAACTTATTCCATGACTTTAATCAACGGTACCACGACTAGTGTTTTGCCTGTCAGGGAACCCGTCATAATATCTACCAATACGCAGGGTTCAAAAATGCAGCTTGTCACGTCCAATGGTTCCATATTTGAATTTCCATTGCAGTAATTTTTGCTTTTTATTCACACGTAACTTTTTTTAGAAATGAAGCAAGTACAACGTTTTTTCATATCGATATCATTACTTTCAATAATTTTGTTTTCATCATTTTCATCAACGGTACCATTAACCCCTAATGCTTCTGCGTTTGTAGTTCCAAATTGCAGTGTCACTGTAACGCCTACTGCCACTCCCTCAAAAATAACAATAAAAGGAGAACAGCTCACCAGGGCAAATCCGGATGGGACATACTATCCCGGCGATGCATTTGAATTTCAGATTCAAGTGTCTTGGACAAAGTGGTGTATCACAATATATCCGCATGACATAATTGGCGATGGGTTGACGCTCAGTGGAATAAACCGTGGTCCTACTGTATGTGATGATCAGGGAGACTGTGGTTTTGTTGAATATGGTCATGCAGAGATAGGCCCTTCCACATTTAGTGCATTATTACATCAAGTTGTGGGGGCATATGGCTATCTTTGCGACTGGATACCAGACCAAGGTGGAACGTGCCATATGGGCACTACATCAGGATATGGTGCATACAATCCACCGATAATAAAACCACAAGTGCATATCATGTTAAAATTTGAAAATTTCACGGACCGTGATGGATTCAAGATGAGAAACGGTGATGGTACATACTATGTATGGGATGGGATCAATACGATATTCAATCCAGACTACAAGTGGAAGGATGCTCGATTCAGAACACTTGATACGAAAACAGTGGCCAGATCAGATATCCCACAAATTGGATTTTATGAATGCCATGAAAGAAACTGTCCGCATACTTTCTCTGTTCCAGCTATACAGCCCTGGAGCTATTCATTTGGATATGAAGAAGGCCATGCTGCGTTTAATTCAACATCGCTTGGTGACATGTACCGTCATACGTTTTACTATCACACTGATCTTTACAACCTGGGTCGAAAAATAGGAGAGGGTGACAATTCCACAACTGCCTTGGTGGTGCAGTACAAGCCAGTGTACACAAGTTATGGGTATACAATACTGAATGACAATCATTGGTGGGGGTTTGGCAACAGGCCAGGTGTAGCACTTCACTATCTTGGATCCATGGGCGGAGGTCCAGATGACCCGGGAGAAATAATTCATGAGCTTAGACGAAGCAAGATAAACGCATTTTCGTATACCAGTTATGCATACAAAGTGCTGACTGAAATTCCGCTAAATGAAACAATGTCATGGTCTGAATCACGCCCTGCAAATTTTGTCGATGAAAGTTTCACATACAACAGTGATTCGCTACAGCCGGGAAACAAGATGGCAATGTTTGTAAAAGCTGGATATGGCGAAATAATTTTTGTGCATCCAATATTGGGGACCATATTAAAAACACGTTACGACAATTCTACAATAATCAATACGCTGCAATCTGCAAACTTTGCAGGATATGACATAACCAATGTTACAAAATACACCTATGGGTATCCCCATACTAAATTTAATACAGATGTAATAGTTTTGGCGCTACACTCTGATGGAACAATAAACCACATTCCATTGAGCATTACAATGACGCCAGACTTTACAGAAAATGCTACCTATGAACAGGATTTCATAAGGATCAAAGTAACCCACGACAGGGACCGTATCATTGCAGGAATTGTACTAGATGACATGTATGGAAAAAGTAATCATGCCAATGGAACAGGCGTAATTAACTTCCAGGCCCACATGACATCATTGCTGATACCATATGTGTACCAAGTTTTTGCACAAAACCCACTGGATCTGCAGCTAAACGTGGTGTATGAACAGATAGGGCCGTATATCATAACAATCACTGCAGGGCAACAACAGAAAACAGACACAGTAAGAGGATTTGAGTTTGACACCAATTGGAAATATATCATAAACACAGACCAGGACAATGCGCTTAACGCGACACGGCATGGCGGAGTTGTAATTATATCTCCAGACAAAAACTTTGGACCATATACAGAAGTCATGGCAGACGGCATGATGCAAAACACTACCTGCACAGATGGGTGTGCCATCGTATTGCATGACAAAACCAAGAACTATACCATATCTGCATACAACACTTGGGGAGGCAAGGCATCAAAGACTCTGAGTGTAGAGATATCAGGGAATGATGAAAAATTTGACTATGCAAAATATGTGACGCTTGCATTGTCTTTGATACTGGTCTTCATGGCATATGGAATCATCAGGCGATATGGAAGAACAATTGCTGCATTGGTCGGATTTGGAGAAGATCGTGAGCAGTGAAAGTTCATGAAAATAAAAAATAAAACTCGGGGCAAATTTCAAGTATTCATCACCCTAATTGAACACTCATCTTGAAATCTACCCGAGATTGAACAGTGTCTGAAATTTAGTTAAGGAAGTGTGATTTGTCTCACACGTATTGTTTTACGAAAACCATGAAATTTTTCTTCTTTGGAATTACCTAATTTGATCAAAGTACCTACTAACAAGCACATGCATTCAGCTAATCTAGATTCCTCAATAATTATTGAATCATCATTAACAATTTGAGACATTCGTGAACATAAATTAACAGGTATGCCATAAACGTCTGGCTCTTTTCTGGTTTTAATTTTCTCTATTCTTCCTAAAGAAATAGAAACTTTTGTACATATGTCGCATTTTGAATTTTTTAGATATGTGATTGCCTCTTTGGCACATAGAATTGCTTGAGGAAAAGTCATGAATTCAGCTAAAACGGCATCACCTAATTCTTTAATCGGTATTCCTCCATATTTTTTTATGAGTTGAGTGCAGATATTATTGTGTTTTAACATTTTTGTAATTGTGTTATGTGGATCATCGACAATTTGTGTTGTAGAATTTGGTAGATCAAAATGAGCAATAACAGATAGTAATTTTTGTCGATCTAAGTTACCAATAGTTTGTTTAGATTTTAAGTAATAATTATTTTTAGATAAAATAGTTTTTCTATTACTACGTTTTGATTTTGCCATTTGGGTGTATTATGCATCTAATTCTTTTTCTAATAACAGTTGCATGTAAACACCTTCAATAGTTTTAATTGAGATTAATTTTTTTAAATCTTCAATGGAACCAGTAATTGGAATCGACATCTGTCGAAGATCATTTTTGTTACATCCCCAAATTATTGGTTGATCTTTTGTAAATTCTACTTTTTGAATTTTTGGTCTTCCTACATCAACTCCCTTTGGTTTTGTAGCTAAGATTTTCCTATATCCCTGATCGACCTTGAGTCGATCATAACTTGTAATGAGTAATTGTGCTGAGCGTCGCATTCTACTTCATATCCTCATAACAGTAGGTTTTAAAGTCTTTCTGAGAACTGGTTCCACATAATGAAGAAAAGAGATCAACATGAATGAATTTTCAAACACAAACATGTTATCTATAGGGAGTAATTTCATAAAAAGTATATCTATTTTTCCGTGAACTACCCATGGTTTTAGTCGTGGGTGGTTCACCTGCATATAATGCAATTCTACGAACAGAATGCAAATTCAGAAAGCATGGCTTTTCTAATGTGAAAGGAATGAGTTGGAAAATAATGCCTATTGCCTGATTTGCTCATGTGGCTTGGCTGCCATTGTCAGAAATGGGAATAATGTACAATTTGCTGGAAGCGCCCTTGATTACACGTATTGGAATTCCACACCTGGAACAATTAGTTTTTAGAGTGTCAGAAATTGAGCGCAATACTTTGGCCTGGTCGCCCGTACTTGCTTGGTGGTTGCTGCATTGAATTGTCAGATCAGTCATGGACAGTTCCTCTGCCGGACTGTGAACAAAGGTCGGGGTAGTGCCCACACTAAAGTTGATTGTCTGAACATCCTTGATTTGCGGCAGCGACAAGTCCTGCAATTGTAAGCGTAATTGCAAACATCAGTGCAACAGAGTATATCTTAGATATGGCTTTACGATTCATTGTACCACAAGGCTTGACAGAATTAAGGCACTTGAACAAACCTTAATTTATGAAAACCCTCCACTTGTGCAAAAATACCACCAAATACATATAAAAATTCAGTGGCCTTTTCTTGTTCTAAAATACACGAAACAAAAAAACAAAATCGGTTAAAAGGAATCAATTGGAGTTATAGTTAACGTACACTAGGATGTAACTCCAAGATTATCGTTGAAGATTAATATCATCATATTTAATAAAATATCGATTGACCGATGTTAAAGGCGGACCAAAATTTATGAGATTTTTTGGCTCATTACCAAAGAATGATAAATTTTACAAAGAGATTGATGATACCCTTGAGTTAATCAAAGAGAATCCTCACCTAGGAAATAGAATCCAGTATGAAAAAATCCCAAAATGTTACATCTCGGCATATGATGTTCCAAACCTGTTCCGCGCACAACTAAGTCGGGGATGGAGGCTAGTTTATTCACTTACCGGAAAGCAGAATCAAAAGACCGTGTATGTCCTCGAGATCTTTGATCACAAAGACTATGAAAAAAGATTTGGATATTGAAATTACTTTAGTTTGACTGATTCTTTTTCCAGCCTTTCAAACTGTGGACCTTGTACAAATATCCAGAAAATGGAGCCATCCTTATCATATGCGATCTTGTTTGATGTTTCCAGATATTCTAAAATTTTGTTAAACGTCTTGTATTGTAGCTGCTTTGGCAATGAGAGACGCAGTTTGTTCTTTGATGCAAATTCATGCCTTTTTGAAAGAACATCCTCTATCATTAGTACAGTATCAAGATTAGGACTGTGTCCTTTGTCATTATTTTCTAAAATAGATCCGCTCATTTGATATAATCTAGTACATTCTTGTATATATACAATTCTACCCAATATGGAACCATTTGTGCGATAGGCCCTGTTATGTGGTCAGTTGATGACTTTAACCCATCTAGAAAATTGTTGAAATTATCAATTAGCGGTTTGTTGGACTTGAATTTCTTTAATTTTTTAAGGACTCGTTCTGAGAGAATTATCTGCAACTAGTCTTCTTCCAAGATATTCTTGATATGTTTTTGACAATCTTCTGGACCATCAAAAGATATTGTCTTTTCTTTGCCGCTGATGACACGTTCCAAATACGCATCTACCTCCGGATTGAGTTTGCCTTCGGTTTTGTCCTTTGCTGTTCGTTGCATGTTGTATCTACAACACCTGTTGTATAATAATATGTGCATATGCCACGGAGGACAAAATCATTTCAAAACACTAAACGTTTGTGGCTTTTCTAATGTGAAAGGAATGAGTTGGAAAATAATGCCTATTGCCTGATTTGCTCATGTGGCTTGGCTGCCATTGTCAGAAATGGGAATAATGTACAATTTGCTGGAAGCGCCCTTGATTACACGTATTGGAATTCCACACCTGGAACAATTAGTTTTTAGAGTGTCAGAAATTGAGCGCAATACTTTGGCCTGGTCGCCCGTACTTGCTTGGTGGTTGCTGCATTGAATTGTCAGATCAGTCATGGACAGTTCCTCTGCCGGACTGTGAACAAAGGTCGGGGTAGTGCCCACACTAAAGTTGATTGTCTGAACATCCTTGATTTGCGGCAGCGACAGGAAGAATGCCAATTCGTTAGCTGTCAGGGCCAAGCTTCTTGGACCTAGTTTTTTTGGTACAAATGTATGTGGATTGACAGTCTTTACAGAAAAAACATGGGCAATTTTTTGACGGAAGGTCTGCCTTTCCAAGGAAAAATTAACTTTGCGCAAAGAGATTCGGTGTGAAAAAACATTTAGCAAGACAGCATTGACCATCTTGTCCAATCGCTTGGTTGAATCTGCGACATTTTTTTGAAATATGCCAGTACTGGCCTTGAAAGTCTTTTTGATCTGCGTGACGGTTTCACGGTAATTTTTCTTTTGTTCATCGCGTTCTTTTTTAAATTTATCGGGAGGTAGTGATTTTTTCAGGTTTGCTACACGCAATTGGAACAAGTCGTGTTCTTGTTCTAGCTTGTCAGCCTTTTCATTTTGTAAATCAACCAAATCGTATGGGGCTCGTTCAATGCCAAAAACAATGAAGCAGTTGTAAAGGTTATGGCCATCCAGCTTGGTTTTTGCCGCGGCAAGATCAGATTTTAGCTTGTTGGAAAAGACTGAATTTTTGTTTGAAAGGCGCCTGTCAAGAGATGTCACTTTGCCATGAATTACAGTTGAAATCTTTTTTGTCTGGTCCACTACATAGCAGCCCATCATACATCTTGACTGTTCCTGCCATAGTTTGGAATAGACATCGCTTTTTGTAATTTTGGCAAGGTCCACCAGCGGGACCATAAAGTGGTCTTTCAATGCCAGGTATTTTGTAACCATTTTTTCAAACTTTGGTTTTGTTATTTGTTCAACAGTAAGCCCAGGTATGGTACTGAACAAAGTCATATCGGTATCAGTAGTTCGAATAATTAATCGCATGAAAGACTTGTCGCGAAAAATAAAAAAGGCAAATTCACTTGCAAATTGTATGATTTTAAGTATCTGGTTTTCCTTGTCATCCTCAAATTTTTGTTGCGGTTTTATTTCAAGCCAGACAAATTCTTGGCCCAAGATTTCAGACATGGAATCAGTGAAGGATAAATGATTTAAGCGAAATTCTGTTTTTAAACAACCATCGTACCATAAAATGTGTTAAAATATATTCTGGCAGTTGGTCTTTTTGCATTACTTGTTTCCTCAATTGCTTCCGCATATGCGATTGGATTTGATTACAGTTTGGAAGAACTGGTAAAAGAGAAACAAAAGGATTACCCATCATGGTATACGGGATTAAACATAGGACCGGGCCAGAGTTACACATTCCACATTTGCGATAGTTCCATAAAACCAACCCTGAATTATGCCAGTACTTGTTACCATGCAAAGCTTGATTTTATTGCACTGCTGCAAGAACAGTCAAGCAAGGTGTGGATAGTTCAAGCGGTCTTCACCCCTGATGATGCACACAATCAATGGTTTTCCATTTTGCATATATCTCAGGATTTTGCAACAATTACAACAGATGGCACCAGCAGGAATTATGCCACATCGCTTTCACATACCATATTTTATCTGGACAAATATGCTGACATGTACAAGCCACAAAAACTCAAACTAGGCACGTCATGGGGTCAAGCTGATGACTATGTATCTCCGATACCTCAATTCATAGTAAACAAATTTACTACAGATACCATTGGAAACATGCAGGTACAAGCTTATGAAGTAGGGTTTGAAGTGGCAAAAGCAAATGTCTTTTACATCAAGGAGGGCTTTCCGTTTCCAATCCGCAGCGTATTATATGATTCAAAATCAATCATTACAGATGCTCCGCCAGTATTTTCTACGGAACTACTGGATGCATCAAACTTGGCAAATGGATCAGGCCAGACGCCAGACATTAGATCAGACCAGATAAAACAAAACCAGCCAGTACAAACAGAGAAACCACAAGAGACTTTGCCACAAAAAGTACAGGCAAATGTCACCAGTGACTCAAACTACACTACCCCAATCAATTCCACCAAACAGAGCCAGACAACAAAAGATTTGAAGTCTTTTGGAAACTGGACCATAAACTAGAACATTCATTCAATGTCGCATCCTGTGATATAATTTTTTATCGCCAGATGCGACAATCAAGACCCAAGAGTTACACAGAGCCACTAATTGCATGGATTCGTTTTGTGAATTACCCGTGACTAAAGTCATGGACTTCCTGAGTCATCGACCTCTTTGAGATCTCCACTGGTGTTTCTTTCCACAATTCCTGCGGTAGTCTGTTTAGTATGTTGATGCTTGCGTTGTAATCCCTGTCAATTACAAGTTTACATTTGTTGCATCTATATCCTTACTGCCAAAGATTTTGGGACCTTGTTTCTACATCTTGAGCAATCTATTGTGGTACCTCTTGGTTCCACTTCGACATATAGTTTGCATTTGTATTCCAATTTTTATTAAGCAGTATAATAGAACACCCGTTCAGCATAGAAAATTTCAGAATTTCTGGAAAAATAAATATTGTATTTTAGAGTCAATATGTAAAAAGTTGGTAAATAAAAAATTATAATTTACATTTATCTAATAGATCATCAGTTAGAGGAATCCTGTCATTTACACTTTTCAAGAATTTAGAATTGATTTTTGAGTTAGGAAAATAAGCAAGAGATATTTTCACACCATCTTCTTGAGCTTTTTCCACAGCGTATTCAAAATCGCTGTCAGCTGTTATTATGATTGCTTTATCAATCTGTTTCTTCATGCTCATTTGTACAAGATCTATTCCTAATCTCATATCTACTCCTTTTTGAACAAATTTTTCATTGATTTGCTGCAGTCTGCCTAATTTTACTTCAAAGTCTTTAAGAGATCTAAAGCTTACTATGAAATCTCTGTCTTGCTGAATAGAGAGAATTTCCTAGTGCGGTACCTTGAATTGGTAATGAATCATAGAAAATGGTTTTAATTCGGTTTGTTCCAGTTGTAATCTCATTGGATAATTTTAGAAAATCAATTCGTCTATTCGTAAGTTTCGAGAGTTCTAAGATATAGCCTGCATCAATAAAAACAGCCGAGTTCATGGATATACAACAAGTGTCAGCATTGTTTACCCTGCTTCAGACCAAAGTCCTGCAGGACAACGCTGACGTTATCAGTACTATATACACAGAATTTGTTTATAAATTTACCTACCCAGTTAGTAGTACTAAATCTCAAATTTAATGACATACAATATTTGTTGAATTTAACATGTAATTAAAGAAATCCCAGATTGAATAAACTAGAACATTCATTCAATGTCGCATCCTGTGATATAATTTTTTATCGCCAGATGCGACAATCAAAAATTAAACAGAAACCGCTAATTGCACGGATTCGTTTTTGAATTGAGTTATTTTCCGGACTAGTTCTTGCGCATCTTTTGCGCGCATCGTGAAAGGCCAGGTATTTGGTCCTTCAACATATTGAATGATTACGGTATCCTTTTTGTCGGCATGGACATGAATTATTTCATTATAATCAAGCTCAAGACCAAGACCTTTTTTACGGCCTTCAAATGCAATGCCGGTGTTAAGCAAATGTAATTTTCCAGGACCGATCTTACTCTGGGCTTGATATTCTGCAAGATATTTTTGCCCCCTTGCAAGGCCAATCATCATACCACAAAAGAATAGGAAATAAAAGGAGTTAATCAAAATACGGTCCATTAACTCCTTAAATGACCGGTCAACATTGATGGCATGTTGCCAATTGTAATAGCATTTGCAGTGATGGTAGTTCTGGCAATAGGCATGATATCGGTACAGGAAAGCCAGACTGTTGCACTGACACAAAAGGCAAATACGGTTAATGCCATCCACAATGCCAAAGAAAAAGAAACCATCCAGGCAACCCATAGTGGAAGTTCATTTAGTTTCAAGAATCCAGAAAATGTACCAGTGCATATCAAATATTTCAGAATCGTGGATGATCAGGATCACTTGATTACAAGAATTCCATACGACAAACAGATTGCATCGTTTACAAATTCCAGTCTTGATCTTGGCGGTGTGATACCGCCACAGTACCTGAAATGAAATTCTTTAATGAGCCATCAAGTTGACAGAACCTTAAATGAATTTCAGAGACTCCAGAGTTTGCCTGAAGGATGTACCGCCTATGATCAAGGGCAACCTACGGGATGCACTCAAGGCCACAAATGACATTGACCGTTAAGGATATGACTAATTTAAGACCGCAAACGCGAAAGTTGACAGTCGATTAGGATTACGGCTTTTGTTCGCAGTCTACTCTTCAATCATCTTTTCTATTTCGTCGATCATTCTTGGGTTGAGTGAACAATGCTGACCATAACCTGTAGATTTTGGAATAATTAGATTAGCTTTGATCAGAACTTTGACGGCTCCTTTGACATCACCTCTCTCGTGTTTTGGAAAGCTTTTCTGAAGATTATCAACAGAAGTATGTTTGCCACCAATGTATCCGTAAAAATACATCTTTCTTAGAATCTGGATGGCAAAAGAATCAAATTTCATTATGTAATGTATTACACTGATGTATATTAAAACTATGTAATTAATTACATACTAGTAGGTAAATATTTAAATAAACAAATATTGTTACTAAAACTATGAGTGTAACGAACCTAAAGAAAAGATCTGGAACTAAACTTTCTTCCAGAAAAGAAACAGGGTCTAAAAATATGACAGAAGTTGGACCTTTGGCAAGTACCTTTCCATGCTCAGAATCTAGAATCTTGGATCATATTGTTACAATGAAAGACTTTGACTATTCCATTTCAGACATTTCTAAAATCTCCGGAGTAGGTTTTAAAACAACTCTAAATATTGTACACAAGCTGGAAGACCAAGGAGTTTTGAAGAGAACAAGAAAGATTGGAAATGCCATATTGTATAAGATGAATCCAGATTCAGCTCAGGCAAATTCAATAGGCAAGCTAGCATTTGAGATTGCAAAAAAGAGAATCAGAGAAAAAATCTAACTCCATGTCCAATTCTTGACAGAACCATACTATATTCATAATATGGTATGACAAAACAGAGGCGTACGATCGCACTTTCTGCAGAACTGGATGGTGTGATAGGCCTTTTGGCTACTCGTAAAAAGATGAACTATTCCGAGTATGTAGAATCCAGATTGAAGTTAGTTCCAGAGATTTGCATGAATTTCAAAGACTCCAGAGTTTGCCTGAGGATATGACACCCGTGATAAAGGGCAACCTACGGGATGCACTCAAGGCTACAGACGACACATCAAATCTGATTCAATTAAGAGATAGAATGGTATCATAAATTATATATATTTCATGTAACCATATTATCTTCAAGAGACAGGATGGTTACACAAAATATAAAACTTGGTCCCCAAGAAACGAAACTCCTCTTCACCCTTGAAGAGAAAGGAATGAGCATCTTTACTGCAGATGATGCAAAGAGAATCATTGGATCAGGGTCTGCATCATCCTTGCTGGTAATTAGTGGTCTTAAGAAAAAAGGAAGAATCAGGCAGATAGAGAAAGGAAAATACCTGCTTGTACCTGCAAGAGCCGGAATCGATGGGCATTGGGCTGAATATGCTTGGGTGATAGTACCGCATCTAATCGATGTCTATTACGTTGGATTTTGGACCGCCATGAATTATTGGGGAATGACAGAGCAAATACCACATACGGTTTTTGTAGCAACCACAAAAAGAAAACGCAATCTGGAATTTGGAAACCAAAGATACGAGTTTGTTACTTTATCAAAGAAAAAATTCTTTGGATTCGTTAAAGAAAAGGCAGACAAGAAAGAATTTTTCAATATCTCTTCTAAAGAAAAGACAGTGGTTGACGGCCTGATGCACCCGCAATACTGTGGCGGAATCCCTGAAGTAGCTAAAGCAATGTGGAATGCAAGAAAAGAGATAAACTGGAAAACAGTTCTAGAAATGGCACAAAAGACAGGCATTAGCGTTGTTTTAAGAAGGCTTGGATATCTGTTAAAAATTCTTGAAATAGAAACCGAGATTTCAAAATCAATAATGGAACAAATAAAACAATATCCATATCATTACCTGGACCCAACACACATTAAAAAGAGAATTGAGTACTCTAAGGATTATGGATTGATAATCAATATAACAAAAAATGAATTGCTGGGATGGAGAGATTACTAGTGGATGAGAGAGAACTCAGAGAGCTAGCAGGCAAGCATAAAATATACCTGGGAACACTGGAGAAAGACTATGCAATTACTAACCTACTTTCAATCATAGCTCGTTTTCCAAAATTGAACTTGATGGTGTTCAAAGGTGGCACAGCGATAAAGAAAATTTATTTTGAGCAATTCAGATTTTCAGAAGACCTTGATTTTACATGCTCAGCGGATGTTTCTGAAGAATTTGCAGATTTCATAGGAAAAGAGATGAAAACGCTTGACGTAAAATTTACGGAAATATCAGAAAGGGAAAGAAAGGATGAAAGCTTCAAGTTCAAAGCTAAATACGCCCAGTTTAACGGAGTAACTGCCAGTGTAAGATTGGATTTGAGTCTGCGTGAGGACGTACTCACTAATCCTGTGACTAGGCCGGTCTTACATTTCTACGATGCCCTTCCGGCGGACTTTGAGGTTCATACCATGTCTTTGGAAGAGATCATGGCTGAGAAGATAAGGGCCATAATCTACACCAAGCATCCAAGACATCTTCATGATCTTTGGTATCTAAACGAACAGAACGTAAGTCTCAAGCCTGATATGGTTCGTACAAAGATAAAAACAGTTTACGGCACTGAATTTGATCTTGACAAATTCAAGGACAGCATAGAAGAAAAGAAGAATAACTGGCAAAAAGATTTGCGACCTCTTTTGTCAAGCAACCCGCCACCATTTGACGTTGTTTCAAAAAAAGTTCTTGAGATTGTAACTGCGGCAATGAAATAGTAAAACCAAGGTGTAACTGTTTAAAAAATACACGACTTGTTAATTTTGTGCAAAAAATAGGCTTGCTTGTTGTTACAATTTTTCTGTGTACTGTTATCACGGATGATGCTTTTGCAACCCAGATTCAAATTGTAACAGACAATGGGAATGTCTTTACTGTATCTGCAACAGCAAATTCTACTAATAGCAATGGGAGTAAAAATTCCACCAGTAACGGAAATGGTCTTGGGACTGGGGCACAAATTGTTACAATAAAACCACAGGGTTATGTAATTGCAGGAATAGACAGTACTATTGGAAATTCAATCACACTCAAGCCATACAACAAAGTTAACACAGGAACATTTGCGGCAGGATTTCAGACAAGCGATCCTGTTCAAAAAATGTATGTCCCAAAAATAAATAGCCAATATATTTACAACAATGGCGCGTTACAGGACAACACTGCACCACAATCCAATATACTTGCCCCAAGTTCAACAACTGTACTTTCGGGCTCACCGCACAACACGGTATCATCAAATGGTATCAGTATTACAGGTCCAGGTACTCTTGGAATTTTGCTCAATAGCGGGTTAGGCTCTACTGTTGTGACAGGAACGGGTCTGACAGGTGGGGGCTCTGCATTCTTTGGAACCCTGGTAGATCCCACTATACCTCCTACTGCATATGATGGTGGTACCCATGGTTATACCATAATGTCTCCACCAATATCAAGCGGAACATCTAGTGGAGGTACCGTAACAGTTCCTATCAATAAATATGTCAGTTCATCAGCCAATGTATATTCAACGTATACTTGGAGCTGGTCTTATTGTTATGAAAATGCATATACTGGATGGTCTTGGTCTTGTGGTTATGATTCTGGAACAGGTATTGCATCAGTAAATGGATATGTATCAGGAAGTTACTATTATGTAACTTCTGTAAGTTATACCACAAATGATGGATATGCCACAAATTATTATCCACATGGTAGTTCATCATCATGTGGGAGAGGAGGATGCTCATATTCCAGTTATGGCAGTGCATTTGTACCATACATTACTCTCTATGACAAATCACCATTTGTTCCAGCAACTTCAACATATACAAGTGATTTTCAATCACAAGTAACTTTCAATCCTTCATACCAGTATTGGTTAATTGTAACTCCAACATCCGGGGGAACAACGATTGGCGCAACCACATATGATCCTAGTTCACAGATGTTTTTCAAGGTAACTAGTTTACCGGCCAACAAACCGTTTCAAATATTACAAAATGGCATAGTTGGAGTACAGGGTGTGACGGATCCATCTGGAACAATATCCCTCTCCGCTTCCCAAATCGCGGCAGGTGGCCAGTCATCCATTAGCGGCGAACTAGATCTGTATACAAATTCTCCGTCATACATTGGAACCATAGGCACAGCAGTCTATGATACTGTGAATAATCAAATGTTCAACATACCGGCTTCATCCCAACAGATCTATACGCCATTTGCATATGTTCTGATACCAATGCCTTCTGCCTCCAACATTTCAAATGTTCTAGTCAACAGTGACACCACTATACCACTGCCTTATTTGTCAAAATCCTATGCACCTGGTTCATCAATGATGGTTCCAATCATTCCGGGATTAAAGACAATCTCATTTACCATAAACGGATCTCCTATAACGATAAACCTTTCAACGGTTATGGCTTCAACCGGAATCTCGATTGTAACACCTGGTACATCGTCAAACTCGGGATACAAAACTGACGGTTCTGCAGTACAGGTAAGTGTAGACACAGGTGGTGATGCTGCTGCAATTGCACCAAAAGATGGCACGATGTATGCTCTAGTCAATGCACAAATTTCAGCAGACACGTCATTTTCATCTAGTGCTGCGTATAATTACCAACAGACTCCTGTGCAGTATATCTATGAGATTTACAAGCCAAATATTGGTCTGTATGGTCCATCCCCGTGTCCACAATGGCAATTTTTGGCAAATGGATGTACTGATAATTTAACATACGCCCCAAGTGGAGCTCATGCCGGTCCACTTGTTGTATACGTCGACACCTATGTCAATGGTATTATGGTAGGATCTCAGATTGTATACAACAACCAAAACCCAATTATCCAGCAAAGTTCATCAGTGAATAACTATAACCTTGGAAGCTCCAGTGCAATGGCAATGCATTACCCGCAATCATCTGCTTCTGGATTGGTCCAGGTATCTGTACATGCAGGTGATTTGGTAGAATTTTATCTCAGGGCTCATCTTGATGCATACGGTGATTCCATATCAGTACCAACAGGAAGTTACGGGGTATTTACCACAACAAGCCAGGTATCTGCCGGAAGTGCCACAGTGAATCTCAACAGCGGCTCCATCCTGACAGGCATTAGTTAAAGAAGAAAATAGAACAATACTAGATTCTCTTTTTTTATTTTTATTTACAAATATTTTAGAATCATATTTTAGCAACTAGATCTTTTAGATACTTTGTGAATTCATCTATGAAGTCATTGAATTCCTTGTCGTCAAGATCTACAAGTAACAGATCTTTTTCGGCTCCCCATTCGAATATTTTTCCACTGCTCAAAAGTTTCTTTTTTTCCTTAAAATTTTCTTTGTATTTCTCGAAACGTTTCAGAGTATAATTGATCTTTGCAATTGCGCACTTTTCCACTTCTTTAGGTTTTATGCCCAGGTTCTTGGAAATGAAAAATATGTCTAGGAAATCTCTTGCTTTTATCCCCTTTCTTGTCAATAGTGCACCGTATCTTTTCACTCAGAATCTCTTTCACATCATACATCTCAAAAGGTATCACTGCAGAATATTCCAAATATTCCGCAAATAGCACTTTTAATTCTTCATTTTTTTCCGTCATGAGACTCCTCAAGATTCCTTTTCTAGGGTTGAGACACATGTTCTCCACGAAATTTATCTGGACTTTTACGAATGTTTTTTTCTTCAAAATGACTGAATCATACCAAATTTTGAACGTACAGATTCTCTTACTTCCACCCAATTCAACATAATTTTTGTTACTCTTGATGCATTTGAAATCAAGACCTCTTTTTACCGCTATTTCTTCAAAGATTTTTCCAGTATCATCAATTACCTTCGATAAGGATCTGCCTATCTCTTTACCAGATTTTTTATTGTATATAGATTGGTCTTTCCAGGTAAAATCAATATCTTCTGAAAATCTGAAATATCCCAGATAGTGCTTTGCCAGACAAGTACCCCCTTTGAAAATGAAATTTTTGGAAAAGAATTTGTCTTTTGAGAGATCCAATAAAATTCTGTGCAGGAGGAGATCTTTCTCTATCATATCCTTTCTTAGGATTTTTAGATCAGCTGATATGCGTTCTATGAAATCTAGTATCATTTGATCATTCTCTCAATAACTTTTGATACCGTCTTTGGATAATTCTTTGAATATTTTTTTAGTTTATTTTTGGAAACAGTCCTACTCCAACCAGATACATCCATGATGATTCTATCTGTTGGTATGCCATCATGTTTTGAAAGATATATGAAATCCAGTATAGTTTTCTCCGGATCAGAGTAACGCAGTGTTGTGTTGTGATCATGCATTATGCCAAAACCTAGTAACGATGAAGAAATTTTCACAAAGTTGAATTTGTATCCGGCTATGCTGACAGGTTTTGCTCGGAATAATGAATCACTAATAACATCCTCGACTGCAAAATGCTCATGCGTTATGTTATTGTGCTTTAGTGCAGTATGCAGGCCAAAATACCAATTTTTTATCCCCTTTAATTCAAGTCCCTTTGAAACAAGTTCCAAGTGATTGTACTTGCTTTTTCCGAGCTTAAATTCCTCCATGGATTTCACATAGAATATGCCCCTGAAGATTCTAATCAAGGATTTCCTTTTTAGAAGATAGTGAATGACCGAATCGTAGTCAAGGTTCATGACCTTGCAATATTTTTTTAGATCTTTGGATGACACAAACTCCTTGTTTTCCAACCACAGTTTTTCTATCAATACACTCATTCTCATCTTATATCACAATCTGCCACAAAATGGTATCTTACTATACATATCACAATATGCCATAATGTGGTATATTATGATATGTGTTATTTAAAATACAAATCCTTGCCCTTTAAGTTCATCCGGAGTCAGATCTGGTGGAATTTTATCTCAGGGCTCATCTTGATGCATACGGTGATTCCATATCAGTACCAACAGGAAGTTATGGGGTATTTACCACAACAAGCCAGGTATCTGCCGGAAGTGCCACAGTGAATCTCAACAGCGGCTCCATCCTGACAGGCATTAGTTAAAGAAGAAAAAATGTATGTATCAAGTTGTATCAATATCCATCCTACAATTTTTCAACCAACATTCCACCTCTTTTCGTACATTTCATAAAATCACGGACTTGGAGCAACAAAGAGGGGGAGCGAAGCAAGGGGTGAATTTGACATGAAGCGATTAACATTGGACAAAAAATAGTCTCAATAGAGGCAAATTGCTTTTTGTATTTTAATACAAAAAATTAATAGGCACCAACATCATATGGACAACATGACACTAAGACACACAAAACCAAGTCCTAGCGATGAGATACTTCACCTAAAAGGTAACGACGCAAAGAAGTTTCTAGAACATTTGTCTAGACAGAGATCTCCAGAAGAGATAAGATTGTATGCAGAAGCAGACAAGTTATACGCCAAACATTGTAAAATATAGGCCTGCTTAACCTAATTGGTATTGCCAGAAAAAATAAACCCAGACGATTTAGACATAGATATTGTTTCTGACGATGATGATATTTCAGTTCTTGATTGCACAGAACAAGATGGCACCGATCCACTTGGAGTTCAAGACTTTCTAGGAACAAAGGCTCAGATATACCATCGTAATAATCTTGCATCTCTATGGCGAGTCAAGTATGAGGGGAAAATTGTTGCTTTTTTCACTTTATCAATGAGTTCAATCGGATTAGATCAAGTGCCACAAAGAAATCAAGTAAAAGAGACGAGTGCTCGTTATCCTGCGCTCTTGATAGGTCAAATGGGTGTTGATAAAAATTATCATGGTAGAAAAATAGGAGATGCAATTTGTAAACATTGTATTGGACTTGCACGTAAGGTCAATGAACGAGTAGCCTGTGCATGTATAACACTTCAAACAACCGAAGATAAAGCATTATTTTATCAAAAATATTTCTTTGAAACTACCAAGAAACTAAGAAATGGCAAAATTGCCATGTACCTGAGTACGACATGATCCGACAATGGCAATATAGAAAATTAGTGAACCATCAGGCAATGTAGATGCAAACCAAAAAACTGTCTTAAATTATGTATGATTTTTGATTTTCATGCGAATAATATTTTTTCTGCTTTTCATTTTGATAATTTTATCGCCATTACAAGTGCTTGGACAGAGTGACTCCGGACTAAACGATACAAGCCCAGACTCATCTTTACAGCAGAACACAGGCGGTTTTACAATATGGGTGCCAAGCAAAATGATCGGCGGGCAAGATTATGAAGGAATGATACTCTTGGACAAACCGTCAAATCAGGCAAATATTTTCTACCTGTCTGCAAGCGACAAATCCACACTACAGATACCGTTAACAGTGACAATACCTTCGTTAGAAAATCACGGAATATTTTCTATCAAGACACTCAAAGATGGGAATGCAACTGTGTTTGGCGCACTGGATGGAAATCTGGCTCAGAGCTCAACTACCATATACACTTCAAACTCACAACCATCAAAATTACAAATGATAGTCCCGACATCTACAACCAAGGCGCAAGCCATGCAGTCATACATATTTTCAGAAGATAAATTCGGACTGCCAGTGCCAGTTGATACCGATACCGACATAACTGTAACAACTTCGTCCATGATAACCGCGCCTCAAATTGTAACAATACTCAAGGGACAGTATTATACAACATTGCCATTAATTACAAAAGGCAGCGGAACCATTTCTGTTTCAGCAGACAGCCTGGGTGTTGCAACTGCAACCATAACAAAAATTCGTGATGATGTGACAATCAAGCTGGCTGTGGCGCCAGACACGGCACTGCCAAACTCGCTTTCATACTATTACATATGGCTAGAAAAAAACGGATTGCCGTACAAACCGCCTTATGCAATCCATGTGTCCCTTACATCAAGTGATACTAATGTTGCAAGGTTTGGAAGCAACTATGATGTCACGCATTTTAATGATATACTATATTCTGCTACAATCAGGGATGGAGTTGCAAAAGGTTTTGTCTATACGCGAAATGCCGGAAGTACTGTAATTTCAGCAAGCGTAGAAGGATTTGGCAGTGCAAGTGCAAACCTCATAGTTGGACCGTCAACAAACAATCATGCAACGGGAGAGAACATCACAAGTTATTGCAGTTCATTTGTACCATGCAAACCAAACATGGTAAAAATTTGGACATACTCAACTACATGGAATAATTCAGGATATGGCATAGTTGGACTATATCGTCAGGTAAACCAGTCCAACACTAGTGTAATAATTCCGCTTGGAGCAGACAGTAGTACAGTCCAGCTATCATCAAACGGACCAGATATACAATATGACAAACAGATCAACATGATACCTACTGTAATACCTGGAAGCAATGAAGAGACAGGGGTGGCACAAGCTGTAGAATTTGGCATACAAGGCGGAGGAACTGGAAACTATACCATGACTGCATCAGGTCCAGGAGAAATCCCAGGTGTTGCAAACTTCATGGTCCTGCCAAGATATGATGATTCATATACAATCAAGATAACCCCGCTTCCAATCAAGGCTGGAATCAATCAGGATCTTGGCATAATGTACATCGCAGACGGCTCTGGTGCAATGGTAGAACCGTCAAGTGTTTTTGCATCTCCTCCAAAAGTAGACATTGCAAGTACAATACAGAACATGCCAAAGACACTAGATTTTACATCAACCAATATAATACTCAGCGGAACAATCACTATACCATCAGATGTTGCAGCTTCAATCCAAGGCATTCCAACATCAATGGTTTCAGTTGTACCGCTTGACATGGCAACAAACATAGATCTTGAACTGCCACCAAGGGTCCATGTTGGGGAAAAATTCCCGTATGTCGCATACAAAACAGATGCATTTGGGATTCCACTAGCCAGAATCGTACCAAGCGATGTATCTACAATAACAGGGGTAAATTTTGATTCGACTGGAAAGTACATGACTGTAAATCAAGAAGGGCGTATAACCATAGCAGTGCTTTCAGAGGACGGGGCAATTACAGATTCCATCAATGCATTTTACAATGACATGAGTGTAAGCACGGATGCAAATAATGCTATATTCAAAGTTGGAAAGGACAACACATTTGACATAAAATCAGATATCAATAATGTAATCTATAACGTACAATCCATTTTCCACGTAATTAAGAAAGGAGATGGCCAGTATTCTATCACTCCAACAAGAGAACAAAATTTTGATGTAACCATATTTGCACACAAGGACGGATTTCGGCCAATATCAGAAACATTGCATCTTGTTTCAAAGAAAATAATCGACGTATCCATGACTGCAAAAGGAAATGATGGTACAGACTTGCATCTGACACCAAGTCTTTCTGTCAACAATGATTCCATTACGCAAAACACACCGTTTGTAACAACTGTAAATGCAGGTAATGTCCACATGGAGTTGCCACCTAAAGTAATTTTTACAAACAAAAACTATGTGCTACGGGGAATTAACATTGGAGATCAGAGATATACAGAAAATAAAATCCAGACTTATCTTGAACGAGACTCGAACATAACTGCAACATATGATCTGATGCTAAGTGTAAACGCGACGGATGCGGTAGGCGGGGGGCTTTACCAGTATGGAAGTACTGTCACACTAAATGCCCCTGAAAAATGGCAAATGTCATTTTTGGTAAGACATGTATTTGACCACTGGGAAGGCACAAACCTGCCATTTGATTCGAAGAAGAATAATGTCAGTTTTGTAGCAAAGGATGATGTATTTGCAACTGCAATATACAGGACTGATTACACATATCTGATGTTGGCAATAGCTGGTCCGATTACAGGAATATTTGCAATGAAAAAAAGCAGTACCATCTCGTGGTATGTCCGAGAAATCAAAGACAGACTGGACAAATTCATTCCAAAATTACCCGTGAAGAAAAAATCATGAACATAAATTGCGTTCATCATGACCGATGTTACCAGTCTGATAACGACGGATTACCTTAAAATCCCGTCATCTCATTTCCTAATGTATTGTCACTTGCAACCCAGATGAGCACATCAAACGATACAACAAAACAAGCCTCTGATTCTTACTATGACTATGTCTTCAACTGGTTTGATTTTGCGTTAAAATACAGCTCGGCACTCTTTGATGCAGGCTCCAAGGCACTAGATACTTTTTTTAGTTCAAGGGAAGGAACTGCACAGAACATTGAAAAAAATATCAGATCTTCTTTTGACTTTACCCTTCGAGATGATCTAAATGATGATGCTTTGGCATCAAGCATGTCTGACTATGTTAATTCTTGGATAAAACTGTGTGGTCTTTTTGGATATGGCCAACTCACTACCAATTTTTACGATTTCATATCCTGCGCAAATAGAATGCTAGAACCCCTAAGAGACAACATCAACAGAACACCATCTGATATTATGGAGATGGAGGGTGGCTTTAAGATACGTCACTACAAATCACACTTGCCGCCAAAACACAAGACGCCACTGCTAGTGGTATATTCGCTTATCAACAGACACTACATTTTGGATCTTCTACCCAAAGTCAGTGTCATAAGAAATCTCCAAAAGCAGGGCTTTGATGTTTATGCAATGGGTTGGGGAACTCCAGACTCATTTGACAAGGATTTATCTCTTGAGACATATGCCGAAAAGTACATAGGAAACGCGGTGGAAAAAATCAAGGAAATAAGCGGATCAGAAAAAGTATCATTGTTTGGTTACTGCTGGGGAGGACTATTTTCTCTTATTTATTCTGCCACACATCAAGAAAACGTAAAGAATCTAATTTTGCATGCCACTCCGGTAGATATTGAAAAGGAAAAGACGATAATAGAAAACTGGACTGCACATCTCAATGCAGATAACTTGGTAGCTACATGTGGAAACATTCCCGGCTGGTTTCTCAACTTGGCATTTATTCTGCGTAATCCTGTGGAGACAATACTAAAGTATCCCAGATATTTTAGCGAACCCAGGAGCCTCGATGAGATAACACAGTTTTTTGCAATTGAGACATGGCTGTACGACAGCAGGCCGATAATAGGACAAGTGTACCGTGATATAGTAGATCAGGTATACAAGAAGAATCTGATGATAAAAAATAAGATGAAAGTAGGTTCTAAAATCATCAACCTCAAAGACATATCAATACCGGTTCTTGACATAGTTGGTACCAGTGATGACCTCGTACCGCCATCGTCGAGCAAATCCATAATTGATGCAATAGGCAGCACAGACAAGAAACTCATTGAATTTCCAACGGGACATGTTGGACTCTGCATAAGTATTACAGCGCATGAAAAATTATGGCCAGAAGTTGGAAAGTGGCTTGTCCAGAGATCTTGAGTAACATATACTCATCTTCATTTGGAACTAATTCTCTCACATGATTAGATTCCCAAATCTGCCAAGATCTTAAAAGACAATAGTCATTGGATCTTGGTTTGGCTGGGCACTTGATGGTGTTATGATTTGGTGCTGATGCTCTTTGTAATATCCTCAGTAAGCCAATTTTTTTCCTGACCGCGGATCAAAAGTTAAGTTTGCTTGCAACCTTTGCAACATACACAGTTACCATTGTAGTAAGGCCACTTGGAGGCGCAATTTTAGGGAGTCTGAGTGACAGGCTTGGAAGAAAAAAGTCCGTGATAATCATGATCACCTTTAATGGCTACGATGGCGTAATGGAATAATATGTCAAAAGAAACAGTTGAAAAAATGCCAACAATAGAAAATGTAGCAAAAAAGCAACTAGTTGAGGCAATCAAGACAAGCAAAAATGAACATGATTCATCTGGACAAAAAACAACTTTTTCTATGCCTAGTATTATGAAAGACAATACTTCGGAGATAGTTGAGAAGATTGATTCTAAAATTCCAATATATGCTCAACTTTATTCTGACCTGTACAAAAAATACCTACACATCACAAACAATCTCTGCACCACCTCTTGCTTGACTCAAAAAGAGTTCTTTGATAAGATGGGAGTAAATGATGCTATACTTACAATGTTTGACGCCTATTTGGGATCTGTCAAAAAAATGGTTCTACTCCAAATAGACATAAACGAAAACATGATCCAGTCATATGTATCTCATAGGCTTACGGTATTGGACTTTTATGATCAGATGATGAATAGGAACATTACCAATTTTGCAAAGATGTTTCCTTTGTTTAATGACTACACGAAATAGTGCCACAAAAATCACAAAAGATGTGTAAAAGATGTAAAACAGAGTATGATGAAGACACAGATTACCCAATCTGTAATTATTGCTTGAAATATTTGGATAATTGGGAATAAAATTAAGGATGGAATTGTTTAAGGTAAATTTTGTACGTTTAGAGTATGAAATCGGGGGTGGTTTTATGGTATGAAATTAATTAGTAAACCCACACCGGTTTTTAAAATAGAATATTTTTACAAATTGTGAGTTCTGGCAATTCTAACAAGATTGAACCAAGTATGGGATTAAACGGAATACACAAAACGTCCACAAGTCTTATTGTTAACTTGACAAAATATTACATCAATGTCAAAAACGTCAAAAGATAAAACAGTATTTGGAGATGTCATCACTACCACTAAATGGATGAATATGTCATAATGCTGACAATCTTAACGAGCAAGTTCGCTGATAACCCGTGCTATTTCTTTAGAGTCTATTCCAATTGCGTTTGATACTGCGTTATATTCCGTTTCCGTGAATCCTGATACGGCGTCCAATATTCTCTGAATTCCAGATATTTGTTGCACATTTTGTTTTATATCATTAAAATCAACATCAGAATACCAGGAGAGTGCATATATGTCAGAGATGTCCTTTATACGCTTGTCATCTTTGGCTCTATTGGGTGCAGATTTTAGCTTGGTGGAAATCAGGATTTCAGGGGTTGGCAGTTTGAATTTACCTCCAAATTCATTTAGAAAAGTGAATTTTTGATTGTCAAAGACATGTGAAAGCAGCGATTCATCAAGAAGTGGAAACCCAACAATTTTTTGTGCGTCCGCATGTATGTTGTCAGATATTGGATCCACATATAGCTGAAACATATCATATGAACGCATCTTCTTGGTTTGCTCTTCTGTAAGTTCTTTTTTTGTATTTATATCGTAATATTTTACAAATCTCGAACCCAATCCGATGAATCCTCTATTTTTTAGAATATTTACAGATTGAACTAGCGCCGAATTCTGTAGTTCTACTGCTGACCAACTTGGATCTATGTGAAAACCAAGATCAATGTCTCTTGATCCGAGATAATTTCTCCCCTGTGCTTTGTTAAACAGGGTGTTTACTGTAAGATAAACTGCCCATCCTCCAAGAAGGCTGACAGGTTCTTTCATCTGTGTAAATATGGCACTTAGGTGTTCTTGAGATATTTCTGTTTCATAATTTAGATATGACATTTTCTTCCTCCTTTTCCAACAACTTTTCAGCTGCCTCCACTGCCACTACTCCTTCAACTAACAAATCAACGATCAATTGGGGTATGGAAACAACAGTCAATCCATTTTTGATAAAAGAATTGTAGAATACGTGGTTATCAGTCATTAGAATTCTTACATTTCCTTTTCCTACCAACCCTTTTTCTGAAACCACATGATGCCATTTCTTCAGGTCTGTAGGATCGATGTAAAAGTCAACTCTTGATGGAAATAGATATCCTTGGACTAGGTTTTCTGCAGAGTATGTGGTAAGTGCATATTTCAGTTCAATTTTACTTAGAATTTCAAGTGGATCTTTTACCATGTACTCTCTCTTTCTTGGCAAACTTTTCCAATCTTTCCATAGCATGCAAAGTTCTTTGTATTTCAGAACTTTGGTTCCTTTGACAAGCCCTCTTTTCTCTAGATTTTTTAAAACGTCATGAACCCATGAAAATGATCCATCTGCCAGTTTGGCCGTTTTGTACTGTGTCAATTTTCCATCGGGATGATTCAGTAGTACTCTGATCACCCTTTCTCTGATGTGGCCTCTTTTATCATGACTTTCTATCATACTGTCGGTTTCCTTCATATAGTTACCTAGTTACCGATATATCGGTAATCTGCATAGTATTTAAGATTAACAGATATATCACACAGATGGCAAACCAGCGTTATCTTCATCTAACATTCTTGCACAGAAGGATCCAATTCCATTTAACAAGTTCTTCTTTTTCATTGTGTTTATGCAAACAAAAGGACTAGAAAGTCGCCCTCTATAGTTGGAAGTATATCCGAGTGAAATCATGTCTTTATGGTGGGAGAGTATGCAATATGCTATTGAGGCTCTGTTACCAAGTAACTATTCTAGATATCTGTAAAGTATCACGTGGTTAATTTCTACCACTTGGAAGATCTTTCCATCATATGCCTTTTCTTGAAGTTGCTAGATGAAATAATATCATAAAGACTAAACCAAAAAGATGTTTTTAAAATAGAATATTTCTACAAATTGTGAGTTCTGGCAAGTCTGACATCACTGTTCTAGGTTTTAATGATAATGGCATGACGGCGGGAATACCACGAAATGAGCAAACACACATGGGAATCTTTGGCGAGGTGGGTTCAGGAAAAAGTATTGTGGATACTATAATGATAAACCAGAACATAAACCGAGACGAGGGATTCATACTTGTTGACCCACATGGAACTTTGGCACAAGATGTCCTAAGAATGATTCCAGAATCAAAAAAGGATCGTGTGATCTACATCAGTTTGGATACGGTGCGCTTGTGGGGAAAAATTGTAAAAATAAACCCGCTTGAGGTAAAGAGTGGAAGTGACAGATATGTTGTTGCCATGAACCTTGTAAATGCATTACGAAACATATATCATGATTCATGGGGCCCACAACTTGAAGCCTTGTTAAGAAATGGTGCAAATGCACTTGTAGAAATAGAAAATTCAACACTTAGAGACCTGGTAAAAATAATCACGGATGATAGAATGCGTACTATTTTTATGAACAAGGTTGCAAACAGGGATGTCAGACATTTCTGGAATGTCTTGTTTCCCCAGCAATATCAAAAGGATGCTGGACGTTCAGCGTACAACAAACTTGACAAGATCTTGTCAACCCCGCAGGTTGCAGCAATACTTGATACTGCAAAATCAACGATTGATTTTGGCGAAATCATGGAATCAGACAAGTGGGTAATAGTAGACTTATCCTGTGGAGGCTCTGATGATGTGATATCATTTCTTGGGACGATTTTAATCAACATGGTCTATGTTGAAGCAAGAAAGCGATTTGGAAGGCCTGCTGGTACAACAAAACCATTTTTCATGTATGTCGACGAGGCACATCTTTTTGCCCCATTTGCGCTCAGGGAATTGCTAAACACCATGAGAAAGGCAAACATGAAGGTGACAATTGCGACACAAACCATCAATACATTTCCAAGGGAATTTGCAAAGGAGATATCAGCGCTAGTTCGTACGCTAGTTTGCTTCAAAGTGGATACGGAGACTGCAAACATGTTCAAGACGGTAATGCCGGTATCAGTAGAGCAACTCACATCAATGACGCAGGGACGATTTGTCTTTTATTCCCAGGGGAACCCGCCGCATACAGGATTACTTGTAGCAGTTCCAATAGTTGATAGGGAAAAAGATTGGAAAGAACTGGCAAGATACAGCGTGGAAAAGTATGGTGAACCAACATCGCTTCAAAGATACGTAATGCCAACAAAGTCACAACCCAACTCACCACAGGTGACACCACTTGAGGCAACAATCTTGCTCTTGCTGTATAATGAAAATAGGGACATGACAAAAGATGAGATCTACGAGTTTGTTTACAAAATGTTTCCAGTAAACAAGCGAGATGTTTTTTCAAAACTCGATGATATACTAGTTAATCAATTACATCTAGTAGAGCGTAAAAATGTAATATTTAATGATGGCGATGATAAACTTGCTACTCGTTATGTTTTGTCAGGTCTTGCATACAATAGTTTTTTCTCACAAACTGCAATAGGAAGACGTGCAGGGTCGCCGCTACACCAGACTACAATATTTCTAATAATGAACATGCAACAAAAGACATTCAAGTTTTGTATTCCAGATCTTGGCGACAAGGTAGAACAGAGACCAGATCTTTTAATATTTGAGCCAGAAAGACGCAAGACTTCAAAAGAGATAACATATGATCCTCTGTATTGGTCTGAGAAAATAATTGCAGTAGAAGTAGAGATAGACCCAACAAAACATGAATCCCAGGTTGTTGAAAACTTCAGGAAAAACTTTGAACTGGGATATGATGTGTGGTTTGTGGTGTTTTCAGAAAAACACAAGCAGTACATCAAATATGTCATGGCCAAAAACAGTATCGTCGAACAATGTTATGAAATAATATTGATACGGCCCGAATCCGTGGAAAGGCTAAGCAATACACCGAATGGCACCATAACACACCTGTCAAGGGAAGAGCTTGAAGTGTATGATGTGCTAAAAAACGGAGAAACCGCAAAATCCATTGCGGACAAAATTGTCATGTCTACATATGATGTAATGGGAATGTTGTGGAAGCTTGAAGAAAAAGGAATTGTAGAATGTGACAGTATTGAAGCAAAAAAGACTGTACTGGACTTGGGACAAGGTAAAAACAACATAACAAAATCAAAAATAGAATGCTCTGCCCCAACAGAAGAAAGTAAGATTCTTGAAAAACCACAAGAAGATCTAAAACAGAAACCAGAGGATGGAATCACAGTATCAAATCAGAACATTGATGCAAATGTACTAGGATTTGATTTATCGCAATTAGGATCACAAGAATTAAAGAAATTTGTTTTGAAACCAGAATACAGCAAGCTTGCTAAAATATTATTGGAAAACAGAGGATATTCTGTAAAGATCGTGGACGGGGAAGTTAAACTTAGAAAAAGACCGCGATGAAAGTATACCTATGAAAAAAATCAAAAGAACGATCTAATTATTATGTTCGCACCGGTAACGGCTAAATGAACTTAGATTGGACAACTAAAGTACAACTTTGCCTTTCTGTTGTTGAGCAAATGAATCCAATGAATTAGAATCGGGCTTGTTGTGGACTTTCTCAACATGTACTTGAAATCCTTCTTGTGAGTAAAAAACAATATTGCATTCTTTACAGGTGGGCATACAATCACTAGGAATGATTTTTGATTTAATGGGTATGATTGAAATTTAGCTATGTTGTAATCAATAATTATTTGTTATGACTCTTAGTCTTATCCTGTCTTTTTGAGATCTTTCCAATGTCAATCGTAGTGATTATTACCGTGGAAATGATTATGATGAATGTAATCTCGGTATAGACTTTAGCATGTGGAACTCCAAATGTGAGGGCAAATGTGGAAAGTACTGCAGCTGCCAATCCTCTTGGTATCATAGATCTTATCACTTTTCTATCAAATTCAGGAAACCTTGAAGTAAACAAGACTTTGGTAATTGCCCTCCTCGACAGATAAAGTGCAATTGAAATTATTATTCCAACTATCACATATCTTAGTTGACCAAACTCTGCAATCAATCCAACAAATACAAAGAAAAATGACCTTACCAGAAATGTTACCTCATCATGAAACGTATCTTCCATGGAGATCTCCGGCATGCTAAACTTGAGATATCTTGAAAGTGTTTTTCTGTTACCTAATACCAGTCCAAAGATTAGAGCTGTTAATGCTCCTGATTCTCCAAGTGACTTGGCAGTGAAAAAAAGTACGAACAGTATGGCAAGTGTGAGCATGTATGCATGCTTGATATTTGAAATTTTGGAGAATCCATAAAGCCAAGGTATGCCAATCCCAAATCCAAGTCCAACACCAATTACAATCTCCCTTCCAAAATCCAATCCCACTAAACTAAGGCTGAAATGTCCTGATGCAATAATGTCGAAAAGCAAAAAGGCTCCTATGGTAGCCATGATATCGGTCATGGCCGATTCCAAAATCAAAATTGATTTGGTGTCCTCAGTAATTTGTAATCTCTTTACTATGGCAAATACAACTATTGGGCTAATTCCTCCTAAAATAGAACCAAGAAGTATTGCATTTATCCACTGCCAGCCAAAAGCATAGACTGCAAGAGATGAAACGATGGCTAATGTAGCTAAAAAGCTTAGTATTGCAACAAGCAGAGAATAATGTGCAGTTTTGATTACTGTCTTTATGTCAAGATTGAGGCCGCCATCAAACATTATTATGATAAGGGCAAGAGACGAAAAATACGGAATAATTCTAATGATGGTAGAGGAATCCACTATGCCAAAGATTGGCCCTAGAACAAATCCCACAACTGTAAGAAAAAGAACTTCTGGAATTCCTGTCTTTCTGAAGAAGGCTTCTCCTGCTACGCCAACAAAAATTATGACTCCAACAGCAAGAAGAATAACCTGAGCGGATGCAAGATTAGTGCCATGAAACACAGTCTGTGCGAGATTATGATTTATCCTAGTTATCTCAGTTGTAATGACGTTAGAATGTAAAGCCTTGTTTATCGGTTCTGAGAAATTGGTTGTTCCAGTTACTGACTTTGCATATTCAATCAAATCTTGGGGGGTCATTTCACTTACATTAAAACTTTTTAATATGCGATAAAATTATTTGCGAAATCTGTTATAAAGACATTTTTTCTCACATAAAATAAAAAGTTATTTTTGCAATTTTTATTTACTTTTGTTTTCATCATATGTACTTCATGCAAATCAACTTTTTCTCATAAATGCCCATGTTGAATCACTCTACTTGTTGTGAAACTTTACGTATATTCCACCAGAACGTTGTTCCATCCAGAATAGATTTTGATCTACACGTCTTGTTCTTTTTATGTCGTTAATTTCCTGCATACAACTCTTTCCAATGCTGTGATATTTAGAGAATGATGATCCTTGTTACGTTACCATGTTACAGAAGACTTATCTCCCTATCAATTTTTGATAAATTTCTTTGTGGTATCTCTAACATACTAAAATTTTTATGTCTTGTCTGCAGCACTATCTAAAAAGATTGATCCTATTAGTTTCTGGTTAATCCTGAGATGATCATAGATCAAGACAAACGTAACATTGTTAATCAATTGTATTATATTTGAAAACCATTCCTAAAATTATGGATAAAATATTTGTCTTGCCTCCAACTATTTTTGTTGGTATGATTGCGGCACTGTATCTTTTCCAAATGATTAGCTCAGGAGAATTTTCACAAAATCTGATTAATAACAAGATTGAATCAATAGCAAGTAAAGATAATCTTGCAGTGCTGAATGTAAGTGAAAGTATAGACTCTCATGCAGTTATGCATCTTTCAACTGTATTGTACAATACTGGTAACACTCCCATCCGAAACATTCGATTTTCAATGGGAAATATGGGATTACTGGGAAGTCCTTATGACCAGTCTATGATTACTAAGAATTTGAATCCTGGGAAAACTGCATCATATGATGGGATTGTCATGCCTGTTAGAGCCGATCCAGGCATAGGTACAAGGATGCCCATAACAATAGAAGGCATATTGCAAAATGGTAAAAACATTATTTTGCATGCTAGTACAGTAGTAGGTAAAACAGATTGATAAGATAAATCCTCAGTCACAGTATCTAAAAACAGGATCAAGAAATTTTTCGATGACGTTTTATTAATGCATGATATGTGCAACCTGTGCATCTTATGACTAGTTGATGATTCATGCCTTGATACATCCATCATTGGTTCGGTACCTTTGATGAAAAGAAAGTATCAGAAATATTGCATCTGCAGCAAGGACAGACCCCGTAGCAATACTTCCAATAGGTTACAAAAAATGAGAACCCATAGGAGAAGACACAAGGAGTTCTAGGGATATAGTCTATGTGATAAACTAATTGAACAAATTTCTCAAGTTAAAACTAGATTATTGTATAAGATAAGTTTTGTATGTTTGGATAAAAAATTGGAATAAATGCACTAGGGATTCAGTAATCTATCTGTAATTTATGACCCCTAGTGAAGTTATATGTCAAACCTGATTCATAATTAAGCCTTGAAAATACGAAACAAGATTTTAGCAGGATTTTTGTTAATTGTACCTACCATCTTAGTTTTCTCATTCATTCAATTTTACTACACGGAACAATTACAACAAGTAGCAAATGATGTGAACCTTGATCCTGTGATGGCAAAGCATGATGTTGATGATTTAGTACAGATATTGTCTAGTTTCCGCGTTGTCAGAGATGTGATATTGATTGCTGAGATTTTAATAATTGCGGTATTGGTATCGCGTTCAATATCGCGACCAATAGAACATCTTGCTGATTCGTGTGCGAAGATAGATCCAAAGAATCTACTACCACTTCAGGGTAAAACTAAAAACGAGATCGGTAAAGTCATGTCTGCCATAAATTCAATGATCGATCGCATAAATCAAAATGAAAAAGAGATAAAATCACAATATGAACATCTTCAATTACAAAATCTTAGGATTCAAAAATTGGCGTCTGTTGGAGAATTAGCCGCACGTGTATCACATAATTTGAGAAACCCTTTATCTGTTATCACTGGTACTATTGGAATCATTGAACAAACTACTAAAAACATAGATGAAGTTACGATATCCAGGCTGAAAAGAATCTCTGATGCATCTTCTAATATGAAAAATCAAATAAACGGTGTGCTGACATTTGTAAAAGAAAAACCACTTGATATTGCAGATAATTCTTTAAAACAAATTCTACACTCTGCTTTGTCAAACATTCACAAGCCTGAACTCATAACTGTATTATTGCCTGAAACCGATGTTTCCTTCAACTGCGATGATAACAAATTACAAGTTGTTTTCATGAATCTGATAGATAATGCAGTACATGCCATTGGAGAAAAAGGTACGATCAAAATTCAAGCAAATGTTCAAGGCAAAGATCTTATTGTGGACGTGGAAGATTCTGGACCTGGTATTCCAGACGATGTTCTTCCAAGAATCTTTGATTCGCTGTTTACTACAAAGGAATTAGGAACTGGATTAGGTTTGTCATACTGCAAAAGTGTAATTGAACAACACGGAGGGAAAATAACAGTTAAAACAAAACCTACTGTGTTTACTATTTACTTGCCTAATGTAATTTAGATAACAAATCTGAAATGCAGATTTAGGACAAAATTCATGTAAGTGTATTAAATTAATTTAACCCGACCTCGGCATACAATATTTCTATTGGCGAGGAAATGGTACCACTATTCTACTTTTGCAATAATTCTAGAATGTGTTATGTTTTATGGTATTTGAGAATTGACGAACGCTGTAGGTGCATTTTGTTACGGAAGACTTTTCTTCTCTTGCCGTGTTCTAATATGTAATGTCACTATATCTAGACCATGTTGGATTGTGCAATTCCATTCTATCTATTAATAAAAATATCCAATCTATTGCATTAATTAACAGACAGGGAAGGGCGGTTGAAAAAATATCAAGACCGGGATTTACAAACCAATTTCCAGATTACATGAGTGAGATGTTCTTCATGCAATGTGTTCTCCAAGTATCAATGGGCGGAGACTTTGATGAACATTTTGGTCCAATCAACTATTACATATCCGAGAGGGATAATCTTACAATGCTTACCTTCCCTATGGACGACCACATCATTCTTGTAACCATAAACAAGAATGCTAGTCCAATATCATTAGCAAGGAAGATCGTGAATACTATCAATGACTGCAAAAAGCAACCACGTGATATCTGATAATTCAAAAATCACTTTATGTAATGAATGAGACTGACTAAGATCATTACAAGTCTGAATCCAAGATTTTAATTCTTTAAGATCAGTATGTTTTTCTGCAAAAACTCACGTTGATACCAAGATCAAATAAGCAAGCACGATTACTGCAAAGACGACAAGACCAATGCTTGCCAAATACATGATCGAATGTCTAGGAATGTAAACACCAGCTTTGATGGATTTCTGAGCTTTGAGATAATTTATCAGTGCGTAAATTATAAGTAAAATTCCAAGACCAATCATACTCATGCCCAATAAGGTTGATGAGGATTGGGCTTGCAGGTTCGATGAAATTGTTTGATTCTTTGTTATGATGCTGAATTCTCTAAGAAATAGACCAAACCTTGCAATTACAAAACCCAATCCCATGAGGGCAATACAGGTACGTAACCATGCAAGAAAAGTACGTTCATTGGCTAGGTGTTCAGTAACTCGATCAGATTTGTTATCTCCCGTCGACATTTGACTGGAACTAATTTTGTATACTTATAAGGTTCTGGTTTTTATCCCACTGATCGTGATGTCCTTACAGTCATGGATGGATACTGTTACGTCTTCGGTTGTTAACGCTAAGAAATTATGATTGATCAACCGATGCGGTGACAACACAGGGAAATAGAGTCCTAGGTAGTCACAAAGGGTTTTGTGCAAATACTGCACCTTGAAAGATGCGTCAAACCACTTTTTTTAGTAAAGATGAGTGTCAAACGAAGATGATGATAGGGAGACATAAAAGCCAAGGAGTAGTATTGAGATCATGTTTGATCAACAAATCAAAAATTCTTTGTCTGTACCGATTACACTTCAAGAGAACCGTTTCTTTACAGGTTAGTGAATCTGAGTGGATCCAATCGAGATAGAACCTTCCAAGAGTGATGTGTCTAGACGAGACTTTCTAAAGTTGTTGGCTGCTGCCGGAGTTGGGCTGGCATTTACACCATTTATCCCATGGGGAAAATTCATGCCAAACCCCTCGAACATCATGCCAATAAAAGCCAAGGTAGTGCTCCCAGATGGAACACAGGCAAACGTTAAGACTTTTCCAAAGAATCATTCCGAGGTTATTACTTATCCATTGTCAGGTGATCCACTACTGGATAAAGAGCCATTTAAAAAATGGCAGTTTGTTCGATTGCCAGACGAACTTGGTGGTGGTAAAGAAGATGTTAGTGCTTTTCGTGCATACAGCATGGTTTGCTTACATCTATGGTGTTTGTGGAAATACTGGCCACAAGAAGGTAGGAAAAGAGGAGAATGTCCATGCCATGGAAGTATGTATAACATGATAAACGGCAAGGCGTTTGCAGGACCTGCGTCTCTTCAAGCTTCCCCATCAAATGTATTACCAATTCTTTATCTTGAGACTGACAACGACTGGAACTTGTGGATAAAACCTGCAATATGGGATGTCAATCAGAATGGCATAGTAGGATATGGCAGATTTTTACAAACATAGTATTATTACAAATGACTAAATGTGCTAATACAAACGAAGTCGAGATTACGGGCTCTATTGACATATATGGCAAAAAAATGCATCGCTACCAATTACTATCAAATCAAACTTTTGCATTGACTAACCAATGATATTTTTATTAAAAAAGTATTCTAAATCTACAAGACAATAAATCATCACTCATTATGTGGATGAATCAATTATTCGCTCATGGCCGGATCAGCTTTTCCAGAAATTTTCACAATGTCTCTATCAGATGCAATCTCTTTGATTTTATTTATCTTCATATTACTCATTATGTGAAGTGCGTTTTGCTTATCCGCATGTTCAACTTCCAAAGAATATTTTTCTCGTAGACCGTTTATTTTTTTATCAAGATCAACACCAGACTTGTACTCTATTATTGCATTAACATGAGGTTCGGTGATCATTTCATCAGCAATCTTTCTTTCCAGATACATTATGCGATGGGAAAGATTAGGATCAACGTTAGGCATGGCTTGTTTTAGATTTGAAATATATTGGTTGTATATTGATTCTACGTCTTGTGACATGGTTACCCTTACGCCAAAATGTTATTTAAAAAATGTCAAGAATATCATCAATGATAATGACAGAAAAATACCAAACTTGAGAATTTGCTTGTTTTTTATTTTGCCTATGAATAATAATGCAGAATTTCAAATCTGACGTTGTTCAAGGCTGTTATAATGTGCGATACTCCTAGTATGGTTATGGCCAGTATGGAAAAGAGTTCAAGTTTTAGCTATGCTGTAAAGACTCTAAAGACAATAAATCAGGCAGTTGATGATATAACGACAAGTCTAAAGGATGTCGACTTTGGCATTTTAGGCACTCTGGATTTCAAGGAAATTTTACAAAAGAAGAGATTGGATTTCAAAGATGAATGTGGACTCAGAAGTATGCAACCCTGAAGCAACAAAACAGGTCTTGGAATCCAATCCGGAGATTGTGATTAGAGAAAGTGAAATAATGGATCCTCTCGTTTCTAAAAGTCTTGGAATGACTAATGAAGATCTGTATTATGTACTTTCTAGCGTAAAATCATTACTTGTCTATGATATGCGAACAAAAGGGCAGTTTGAATCAGGCCCGGTTGAAGGCTTCATCCATTACCATCAACTTTTTGTAAAGGACATAACTCATACATTAACAAGATATGAGAAAAAAAATTACTCGAATACTTGTACCATTGGATGGTTCCAAAAATTCCCTGAAAGGATTGGATTTGGCAATTTATCTTGCAAGACAGTGCGGTGCAACCATAACAGGACTATACGTATTATCGTTTTACATAGCAGATGGCGGTCCAAGAATATTCGGACCGTATAAAAAAGATCTTCGCCAAAATGCAAAGAATTTCATCTATGATGCAAAAGTTCGTTCAGCAAAAGAGGGTGTGGCCTTGAAAGAAAAGATAATCGAGGGTGATGTAGTTTCTCAAGACATTGTAAGATATGCAAATAGCGGGAAATTTGACATTATGGTTATGTCATCAAGAGGATTTGGGCCTGTAAAAGAATGGTTTCTGGGAAGTGTTACTTATTCAGCATTGTATAAATCAAAGATACCAATACTGGTGGTCAAATAAATGGGCGAAAACAATTCTTGGAGTTTCTAGGCAAGAGACGATCAATTAGGCCGTTTAAAGAAAATGCAATTAATGAATCTGAAATAAATGAGATATGTAAAATTGCAGTACATCAGGGACTTTGGGTCCCGTCAATATCTATTTATTGAAACATCCTTGTCCTAGATTAAAATGAAATTTGAAAAACGTGAACTTCTCTTGATTGTGGGAGTTTTGCTTGTGATGATTGGAACGATGTCAGTTCTTGCACCTGCATATGCTCTTGTGATTGCAGTCTTGATATATTTTGGAATCCGGGTGTTTGTTGGAAGGAGAAAAAGACAGATTCAAAGAGAAATTGGCCAGGGCATCTGCGCAACATGTGGGGCAAAAATAATGGATGGCAAGTGCCTCAAATGTGATTCTGCATAGAAAACCATTGTCTAATTTTGGTATAAATTCTGAGTATGCCTTATAATACTTGAAGGAGTATTTTGTTCATGCAGATTCATGCATATTGCGCATTAACCACTTGCTCAACTTTTCCACAATTAACACCTAAAATTCTAAAAGTGGGCTTGAAATGGTAATAACCGATGAAATACTCTAGCTCAGGCCTTATTGCAGGAATTATTCTCTTGCTTGTAATTGGACAAAGTTATACCGTAAACGCACAAACCCCCGTAATTGCAAACCATGTTGTAATAAATGAGGTAGAGCTAAATCCAGCCATTGATGATACAAAGTCTCCTGCCCAATGGGTTGAACTGTACAACCCAACCAGTTCTCCTGTCAATATAGGTGGATGGACTATTGGAGCAACAACTGGACTAAGACAGGTCTATACAATATCTGCGGGTACAACAATCCAGAGCCAGCAGTTTATTGTCTATCACTATGTGCCAATTTGGTTTCCACATGCTGGTGCTGTGATACAACTAATCGATTCAACTGGCACAGTAATTGATCAGACCCCTCCACTTTCCGATACTCAGGGTGATGGCAACACATGGCAGAGAATGTATGACGGTCTTAGTACGGGCTCTACTAGTGACTGGGTGTACAATACTGGCACTCCAGGTTTTTCAAATGGAAAACCACCGACAACTAGTACAACAACCCAGCTAACAATGTCTGTGTCGACTGACAAGCAGAGCTATATCTTTGGGGACTTTGTAAACATTAGTGGTACAGTATCTCAACTTGTCATGAGTTCTACAGTGTCTTCCATTCCTCAAACTGTTGACATGGTTTTATCCGGCCCACAAGGATTCAAGCAAACATTTTCACTATATCCTGGAAATGATCTCAAGTTTTCTCAATCTGTAAAGACTGATCAGGTACTGGGATTTTCTGAAGGGACATATACTATTTCTGCATCATATGGAGGCATACAAACATCCACCACCTTTTCATTAAACTCGGTAGCATTTGTTCCGCCAACACAAGCCGCTCCGACAACACTTGTCATATCCACGGATCATTTCAATTACACAACCTCACAGCCTGTTGTATTGCAAGGAACTGTTTCAAACATAATTCCACTTACTCCTGTCCAGTACAAGGTCTATGACCCAACAAATGTCTTGATATATACAGGAAACCTGTTTCCTGACGCCCAAGGAAAAATAACTTCTGTAAATCCATATCAGAGCAGCACTGGTAGCTCTGGGTTGCTCATCAATGGAGTAAATCCAATTTATGGAATATACATAGTGAGTGCAACTTATGGTGACGCATCTGCCACTACAACCTTCATGCTTGTTCCTGCTCAGACACAAACTAGCGAGATAACATTATCCACTGACAAGCCCGCGTATGCCCCGGGTGAAACTGTGATACTCAAAGGAGGCACACTGCTTCAAGGGTTGCAAAATGCTGGACTAGGTCCAACTCTGCAAATAATTCAGACAAGTGTTGGCTCTAATGATCAAACCTCTACCAGTGTCACAAATACTGCAAATATCAAGACCCAAGTCAACCTCAAGTCTGATAACACATTCTCATACCCGTTTGTCCTTTCTGGAACCTCAAGCAGCTTGGGAAATTATCGAGCCATTATCTCAATACCGCAAGGTAGTGCGGAATCTGACTTTGTTGTTATGCAAAACCCATCTGCATACAATGGTACTACATCATCGTCTCCATTTACCATTGTTACAGACAAGAGTTTGTATGCTATAGGTGATCCGATGACGATATCTGGCCAAATTCTACATCCGATCCAAATCTCAACCCAAAATTCTGGAGTGGGTGTGAGCATTCAAGTATTGAACTCAACAGGTATGCCCGTAACCTCTGCTGGCAGTTTGCATGCTAATATATCGACACTGACCAGCAATCAAACCGCACCTACTGCAATTGCAAATGCCTTGTCCTATTCTATATTCCCAGATGCTAACGGTCACTATCAGGTACAACAAATTATCAGGACAGGAATGTATTCACCGGGAAATTATGTGCTCAAGGCATCTTATCTAAATTTGATTGCTTCGACAACATTTACAGTATATGATCCACGTGCAACAGGTTCACAGGGTCCGATCGCTGCAAGTACCGACAAAAAGGTCTATGGCGTTGGAGATACGGTACAGTTGACTGGAAACATTTCATCTCAAACAAGTACTTCGTCTTTTACATTGACATTGATAAAACCTGATGGGGAACAAATAACATCACCGCTGATTATCAACAATGGTCACTTTTCATGGACTTGGACAGTGGCAAGCACTGCAAACCAAGGTGCCCAAATTTTAACTGATAGGTCATCTTCCCCCGTATCAGATCCTATGATCAACGTCTATGGAATATACCACATACAAATAACCTCAGCCAATGCAAACTCTGACCTGTTCTTCCAGGTGTCTAAAAATCCACAGCCAAACCAAGACATTGCTCCACTTGTAGTGATGACTGACAAGACAAACTATACCTCAACAGATGTGGCCAAGATCTGGGGAGAGGTTGTCCCAGCACAAAATGCTGCATCTCGGGACACCAACACTGCAGTTCAAATTTTGATTTACTCTAGCACTGGACAAGAGATTTACCGAGGTAATGCAAATGTCAACCAAGGTGGTCAATATTATGCCACTGTGCCATTTCACATTGGTATCTGGAATGCGGGAGTCTACAAGCTTTATGTTCAATATCTTACAAATACAATAATATCGTCATTTAGCGTGTATGACCCGTTTACAACAAGTTCCACAGGATTGCAGGTCTTTATGACTACTGACTCTGACAAGTATCTTCCAGGACAAACTGTGCTTGTTACTGGAAGGACAAGCAGCATAGTTTCAGTCAATAATGTAGATCTTTCATTTGGCATTGCAAATGATACAACGATACGCGAGGGCCAGGTCATATCGACTACAGGAAACGTGGTACCAACAGTTACTGTACCGTTTGATCAGTTTGGATCCTTTAACTATGATTACAAGATCCCAGGCAATGCACCGCTTGGAAACTATACTATAATTGCGCAGGTGCCATTTGGGATATATCATACATACTTTAGCGTGGTGGACAAACTACCCGTCAATACAATTCCAATCATAAACGAAACGCAGACAACACCCACAACTGGCGTGAACAAAACTGTGACCAACTCTACTTCTCCTGTAACAATTGCTCCATATACCATAGGGCCAACACAAAAGCCCTCAAAGACAGCTAGCATGTTTGTTGAAAAAATGGGCCAGATTTCAGAGTCTGTTGTTCCAATAAATCTTGGTTCCAAACCAAGTGGAAATGCAACATACTATCCACGGGAACTTGATGGCCTTTTACGAGTAAATCCGAGTGATGTAAATTCCGTGAGCCTCAAGGTGATCTCACAAGATGGAACCTGCCTAATTGGGCAAGACCAAGGCTGCAAAATATCAGGATCTACTGTCCAGTCAGGTGGTGTATATCAGACTGAAACAATTAATGGCATGCAATATCTTGTTGGATATTCAGGAACAGGCGGCAGGCTGACACAGTTTAGCATCATGCCTGCACATACTGGTGATGTGATACCTGATGGGCAGTGGAGTGTTCAGATAATTAAAAAAGACCAGGTGACTAGATTCTATTACCAGGTAACATATGCAATCAAATAATTTTCTTCAAATCTGAAGCAATTTATTGTTGACAGATTTTTGTATCTATGATGCAAATCCAAGTGCTAATGTTTGAGCAGGACGACCCATCCAAGTGTACTGCTGCCAAACTTGTAAAATTTGGGATTGCAAAACGTGTCAAACATCTAACAGGAAAAGACATGATTTTAAATCCATTTGCAAAAGAGTTTGTCCTGAAAACTGACAGGGATATTACAAAATCACTTACTGCAATTGATTGCTCATGGGAACTTGCACAAAATATGTTTCACAAAAGATTTGTAGGACTGTCAAGAAAACTCCCACCGCTTCTTGCGGGAAATCCTGTCAACTATTCCAAGGTTGGCAAGCTTACAACTGCTGAAGCAATAGCAGGTGCTCTATATGTCATGGACTATGGCGAGCTTGCAGACTCGGTACTTGGCAAGTTCAAGTGGGGTCATACATTTTTTGACCTGAACCAGTACCTACTGCAGGACTATGTAACTGCAAAAACAACAGAAGATGTTGTAAAAATATCGCAAGAGTATGGCCTTGAAGTGTAAATATGTTTTAGATCTTTGATGAAAAGTATTCCTCGTCTGAAGTGATCTTCTTGGCTGGCCTGAATTTGTAGATGCTACGATAAACCTTGTAAATTATCCTGTTTTCCTTCAACCTTGGAGCTATCATGTGCCAAAAGTATCTTGCCTTGATGCTTGAAAACCTTGAATCTCTTACAACAAAGACACTGTATCGTGATTTTTCCACAATCTCCATCGTTCGTGGACTGAATGCCTGCTCTGATTGGTTTCCTGCCCCCACAATTACAATCTCTGGATCCTTGTTCAGGTTATCAAGCAGGTCTTTTGTTATCTCTGAACTTGTTGGGTATACTCTTTCAACAGGTACCTTTCGGAGATCAAGGTCGAACATTTTTTCATTTATTCTGCTCAAGATGTCTCTTTCCTCCTCTGGGGATTCTACCACACCGCGTATGATTCGTATCTTGCTTCCGATTGCGTTTGAGAACGCATGTGCAATCTCGATTCCAAGATCTGAATGTCTACCCTTGTCGTATGACACCACTACATTGGATAGTTCTTTTTCAAACTCTTTTTTGATGCTCACTCCAAGTATGTCACATGTTGCAAGCGAGAGAAGCTTTCTGTTGTTTTTAAGATCAAAAAAGTCCATTATCAAGAGATTAATTCCCTGCTCTTCTGTTGTTGCAAGAATTGCCTCTGTATTGTCATGTGACAGTCTCACAAGATATCTGTGGTCTGAAAAGCCTGGCATATTTTTTAATTCGTCAAATGTCTTCATGATGGGTTCGGCAAACTTGTGGCCCATTGATAGCGGAATCTGCAAGGGAATTGTCGCCACATTCAAAAGCGAGATCTCGCCGTCCTTGTCCTTTGCAATTGCAGATGCAATCTTGACCAGCTTTTCAATTGTCTTTTTGTTAAAGACCACCATGATGCGATAACTCTTTCTTTCTGACGGGCCAATGTTTGCAACAAGTGGTGCATAATGCTCTATCTCTTTTTTTGCAATGTGCAACTTGTAGATTGAAAATCCAATCAGTATCCAAATTATTGCAATCACCCAGCTAAGAGGGTTGTACACAAGCAAAAAGATTGCAAGCCCCGCCTTGCAGATTATTCCAATTATTGGCATGAGTGGAAACAGCGGAGTCTTGAATCCATAGTCAAGCTTGTGCCCGTAAACTCGCCTGATGTTGATTCCGGCCCAATTTACCTGCGTGAATAAAAACAGGAACATGACGCCTGCCACAAGTGCAATCTGCTCAAGTGGCAGCCATGATGCCATTATCATCATGATAAAGCCTGATGCAATTATTGCAAAATGCGGCGTGTGGTATTTTTTGTGAATGGAACTGAAAATGTATGGCAAGTTGTATTGCCTGCCCATTGCAAAGGATACTCGGCTTGACGAAAATGTTGTCGCACTAAGTGCCGCAATACTTGACACAAGTCCTCCCACAAAAACAAGCGTTGTTCCATATGGAATTAGATATCCGGCAGCTTTTGCAATCCCGACATCTTGATTATCCCCGATGAACTGCCATACTTCCTTTCCAACCTTTGACGAATCGATTCCTCCGAGAAAGACAAATGTAAACACGATGTAGAGTGCAGTTACTACCCCGAGCGTCAGAAAGATTGCCTTTGGAATATTCTTCCTTGGATTTTTTACCTCTTCTCCTGCTTGGACAATTATTTCATATCCCTCAAATGCGATAAATGTAATTCCCATTGCCAAGATGAATCCGGTTACTCCGTTTGGAGCAAAGTGCTGAAAGTTTACTATCCAGTTGTGGTTTACAAAACTCATTGCATAAACTCCAGACGATATGAGAATGATGATTATGATTATCTGCATGAAAGTTAATCCGTTTCCAATCTTTCCTGTAAGGGAAACTCCGCGATAATTTACATACGTGAAAAGTATAATTGATAAAATCGCAATAATTTTTTCAAGCGGAATTCCTCCATACTGGGATGCAACTCCCATACTGGTTAATATGCTGCCAAAAAAGTCTCCAATGGATACTGCATACAAGCTTCCAGCTATCATGTGGGCAAACCAAGCTATCCAGCCGCTGATGAATGCATTTGGCCTTGGCAGACCCTCTTTTACCCACCTATAGCCTCCACCTGCCTCTGGAAATGCAGAGCCAAGCTCAGCATATGTCAAGGCAGTAAAGAAGCTGATTATTCCACTTGCAAGAAATACTATCAAAAGCGATGGTCCGCCTTCGTGCATTGCAGGACCTACTAGGTTGAAGATTGCACCTCCAATCATGGCTGCAATTCCAATCATTGTTATGTCAAGCAATGAGAGGCTTCGGACAAGACCTACTTGCGAATCGTGTTCCATGGACTATCTATTCGTGAGGACTGGGCGGTAGAATAAATCTCTACTTGTAGATCATGAGTAAATAGGAACAAATGTTTGGTAACTGTGGAAGACATGCCGACTTTTAGTTCCAATTTTTCCTGTTCCCAATCCTAAAATAACTAATCTTGACTTGGTACTGCATGCGAGCCAGTGAACGATCACTGCCACGGCAGAGGAAACTCCTCCCTCCATGCAGCAAGTGTGATCCGGAGACGGATAATCAGAGATGATTGGCAACAGCACAGAAAAAAATCCGACCTGGCGTACTATGATGGTAAAGCCTGAGGTTTCCAGTACAGGAATGAAAGATCTGCCCCACGCGGAGAAAGGCCAAATCAAACAATAAGCGCTGCACTTTGTTTAGGTAGGCCGCATAGCGAAATATCGTGAAAACAGAAGGAGGGTTACGGCTGGCACGCATTTTTTTTAAAATGACTTGAAAAATAATTTCTAATTCTTATTTCTTTTCTTCGTCGAACTTGTCTGCCCAGTGTTTTCTTTCTTCGTACTGGTATGTTGGTGGTGGACTTGTATCGACTCCTCTCTTTGCGGAATCTTTCATCTTCTTGTTACTCCATAAGAAAATTCCTACTGCAATAACTGCTGCAAATCCTGCCATTGCATAAATTGTCATAGTTGATAGGCCCTGAGCTGTGGTAATACCTGTGTTTGCAGATGCACCCGTAGTTGTTGAAATTGCTGGATCTCCCTGAACCTCTAACCCGTTTGCATGTCCATCTACATCAAGTGTACCAGAGCCTGCTCTTTCAATCATTGTCAAGTGATACTTGGTATCTGCTGTAAAGTCTAAGTCAATCTTAGCTGTCTTTAATGATCCTTGGTATATGTCACTTTGTCCATATGCAAATGAGGTGACTGCTACCTTTTGTCCTTTGTATCCTAAACCTACTGCGTCACTAAGGGTGTATGCTGGGTCAAAAAGGGCATTCCATTTTTCAATTGGATATGATACCAAGGCACTCGCATCTAGCAAGTTTATGCTGAGAGGAGATTCTGCAGCAGTTCCTTTCAATACGTTATATACGTCTGGTAATTGGCTTTTGATTATTCCTATTGGTGAATTAATGTCCAAGTTTCCAAGACTGCCAGCTGAGATAACTGCTGGACCTGTCACATCCAATCCTATCCATGATACGTCAAATACTGTGGGTGTGTCTCCGTTGCTCTTGTATAACATGTATCCTGTCAGTGTTGGGGTTAGTACTATCTTGTAATCGACGGCGGCACTCTGACTGTCACCATTTACTTGAACTTGATAATCTACTTGTAAATTTGAGAATGTTGCTGTTGTCTTTCTTTGTGTCGCAAGTAGTGTGTTTAGTGATTCCATGAGTGTTTTGATACTTGGATTATTATCTGCGTTGCCAGAGTATGAATATGTCACGTTCTTGCCATTTAGGAGATCTTTTAGTTTTCCGCCATTTGGATAATCAATTTCAACGTTCTTTGTAAACTTGAATTGTGGTGTGATCGGATTTCCAGAAATTGGCAGGTATGCATTGAAATCTACTGTTGCAAAGATGGGTGAAACTGTTCCTATAACTAGCAAACTCAAGATGGCTGATGCTAAAAGAAGTCTCTTAGTCACGAATCACAATTTTCCTTGGGATAGTAATAAATCTTAGCATTAATTTCGGAGTTGATAATTTTCGTGTCATGCATTGACAAGAGTAATATTTAGTTGGTGTTAGTTAGTAATTTCACGGGGCAAATAGGAAAATGATTACAATTCTTGCAGGTGGAACAGGTTCTGTCAAACTAGTACGCGGTATAGCAACTCAAACTCGAGATATTTCTGTAATATCAAATGTTGGCGACAATTATTGGTTGTACGGATTGTATATCTGTCCAGACATTGATACAATTCTATACGGACTTGCAGATGTCTTGGACACTGACAAGGGCTGGGGAATAAAAAAAGACACTTATGGATTTTTACGCCAGATGGAGATGCTGGGAGAAGAGACTTGGTTTAACATCGGAGACAGGGATGCTGCAATTCACCTCTTGAGGACAAACATGCTTAAGAATGGAAAGAACCTGTCTGATATCACCGAATGGATGTGTCAGAAATTTGCAATTGATACAAAAATTATACCAGTTACTGATAACAGCGTAGAGACAAGAATTGTAACTACCAAGGGAGATCTTCATCTTCAGGAATATTGGGTAAAGTACAAGGGACAAGACAAAGTTGACGGGATAAAATATATCGGGGCTGACAAGGCACGCGCAAATCCTGCCGCAGTAAATGCAATACATGATGCCAAGTTGGTGATAATTGCACCTGGAAATCCTCTAACTAGCATTGGACCAATTCTATCCATCAAGGGAATACGAAAAGAATTGTCCAAGTCAAAGAAAAAAGTTGTAGTTGTAAGTCCACTAATTGGAAACGCGGCAATCAGCGGCCCTGCAACAAAGTACATGGAAGCTGCTGGGATGGAAGTCTCTGTTTATGGTCTTGCAAAAATGTATTCTGAAGTTGCATCACACATGGTAATTGATTCTTCAGATAGATTGCTAACAAGAAAGATTGAAAATTTGGACATGAAAGTTTACGAAACCAAGATAAGGATGAAAGATAAAAAGGATGAAGAAGCATTGGCATCCTTTATTATGAAACAAGTGCATGTCTAGCTCGCGTATTGGCGCAATAATTCCTGTAAAAACTTTTTCAAGAGCCAAGACCCGTCTTGGGTTGTCACCTGAAAAGACTGAGCAAATTTGTAAGTTGATGCTTGAATCTGTCTTGGACTCTGTAACAAAATCTGATGTTATTGAGAAAACAGTTCTTGTAAGCAAGGATGAGAATGCTCTTGATATTGGAAAAAAATTCGGGGCCATTGGAATCTATGACGAGTCTGAGCAGGGAGTAAACAGTGCAGTCTTACTTGCAGACAATTACTTTGCAAAAGAAGGATTTGAGGGCACAATCGTGTTTCCGCAAGACATTCCATTGATCCAGTCTGGTGATATTCGTACACTATACCAGATGAGAACATCTAACAGGTGCGTGCTTGTGGTACCGTCAAGAAAATTTGATGGGACAAATGCCCTATTTAGAACCCCGTCATGTGTCATGGAAACCCATTATGATGAGGACAGCTACAAGATACATCTCAATACGGCAGAGAAACGAAGCGCAAGCTCCTCACTTGTGCTGATTAGAAGAATAATGCTTGACATTGATGACCAGTCTGACCTGAATTTCATACTGTCATTTTCTGACACTGCCATTGCAAACTCGCTCAAAAAAGTTCTTGGCTGACTTATGGACTCTGGCTTGTTTCAAGCTTTCTTGTTTCAATGTGTTCCAAGATCTTGATTGCTATTGCAAATGCTCCTGTGACAACAAGTATTATTTCTAGAGTGTTTGAAAATGGATTTGATGAATCATTTATTGCCGAACTCTGGCTAAGGTCTGAGAGGAAGAACATGTATGAAAACAAGAAATAGTTTGTGGCCCAGTGGACAAGAATTGCAGGTGCGAGACCATATCTTACATAGACCCAACCAATTATTATTCCTGCCATTGCAGCTTGCGTTACTTTTCCTGGGCTCCATGGTGTGCCTGAAATGATATGGGCCACACCAAAAAGCAACCCGATTGTTATAATGAGCGTCATTGGTTTTTTGTAATCTGAAATTGAAAGATACTTTGATGGTCTCCACAATGACTTGACAAATGTCTTCCATGATGCACTGTGTGAATACATCAAAAATAACGGCACGCCAATTAAGAGAATCCTGAACCCTACCTCTTCTGTCAGTGGAGACATGCCAATCTGAAAGAACCGCACCAAGTCATTGCTAGAAGTGGGAGGTTCCATCTTTACTCCAAAGCTTTGCTGCACTGCATCAATTATTACAGAAAACAAGATCAAAATTGAAAACCATGCCATCATGTTTACCATGGCGTTTCCATGAAACCTCTTTACTTCTCTTGACATCATGTTAGAGAGGGTTTTGAGAAGCGAATCCTTTGGACCGAAATATGATATTGTAAATAAAATGAGAAATATTGTCCACGCGATGATAAACGCATCACCCATCTCAAAAGAGACTGGAACCTTGTAACCAATCCCTCCCAAAAACATGTCAAACCCATTGATGGGATACTGGTAGTTGATCTCTTTTCCAACATTTGAATTGTACATGACATAAAGCCCGATTGGAAATGACAGTATCATTACTCCAAATATTACAGATAATAATCCTGAATATGGAATGAGAAGAGCTTTTATAATTTTATTTAAATTTTCTAGACTTGATATCAATGGACTTCGATACTTGCTTCTGGAAATCCAAGCTTAACAAGCGTTGTCTTGATAGTGTCTCTGTGATCTCCTTGGAGAAATATGTACCCTTCTTTTACAGTACCGCCACAAGCATAACGAGCCTTCAACTCTTTTACAACTTTTCCTAAATCATTCATCTTTGGATTTACTCCTTCGATCATTGTTCCTTTCTTTTTAAAACGTCTTTCTTCAATTCTAACAACAATCTGTGTTTGATCTTTTTCCAGTTCACCACAGGCGCATAAATCATTAGGAAGTCCGCAAGTGTTGCAGATTACCGCCATTCGAAATAAAAAGTCGAGATCCTACTATTAAGCCTTGTTTATCCCCTATGTTTTTTTATTTGATTGTATCCATTATCTTTGTGTCAAAAGATCTAACAAAGAAAGCAGTTGAGCTTTTACTAGGCGGAGCCACACTGATAGGTGATCCTTGTCCCTATTGTAAGGGCGTACGAGTGATGAAAAATGGCAGTGCACTGTGTATCAACTGCGGAAAACAAGTAATTGAGAAGACTGATGATATTATGGCAAAAACCGAAAAAACTGACAACTCTTCCATTGAGAACTTGGATCAAAAACTATTGGATCTAACGGTAGATCTTACAAAGGAAAAAGATCTTGGGAAGCAAAAACAGATCTTGGAAACCATGACTGCCATAATTGCAATCAAGGAAAAACTTGGAGCTAGTTAGACACAAAAAGGTATTTATTTAAAGATCCTTGAAGCAGCACTAGTATGAGCAGCAAAAAATCTGCACCACTGCCAGCATCCAGCGCAGGACTGCTAAGATTCTTCGAGGATGAGACTAAGGGATACAAGTTAAAACCAGAGGTGGTAGTAGCAATACCGGCATCTTTGATTGGAATTTCGTGGATTCTGAAGTTCTTCTTCTCGCCATGACGGAAAGTTCGAACGATGTATCCCGTATTCACAAGCGGTATACGCTAACAACATTTACTCCAACATCACACTATGTATCCCTTGCAATATCTATTGCAGTTGTATGTGTGATAGCTGCAGTATCTTACATTGATTATTTCAAGTCAACTGATAACTTGTTTATTGCACTTCCCATTACAGTTGCAGTACTTGTGGCAACCCAGATCATTGACCCGCGAATTCTCAAGACTGAATATTCAAAATCAATTCACATGTCTGCATTTGGAAACCTCTTGTGGCTTGTGACACTTCTTTGTGGAATTCTTGCTGCCTACGTATTTTCAAAACCATCACTTCTCCCAGTCTATATAACAGAAGGAATGCTATTGCACGCAAGTTTTCGTATTGCAATATTTACATCTGTACTTGGGACCAAGCTCACTACTGCATGGATAATCTGTCTTCTCCAGCCGCTTGCAGTCTTTCTTGCATTTGTGCCAACCCACCTCTGGGTCCCAATGCTCTCTGACCCAAAAGCAATTGAATATGGTGTTGTCTTTTGCGTGCTTGGAAGCATCTGGACTTTACTAAGTGACAGGATTGCAGGAAGCGGAAAACTATCCAGCACTCATGCATTTTTGCAAGCATATCTTGCTGCATGGACAAACGATGACCCTGTACCAATGGAATCTCTGATGGAAAAGCGCTCAGAACCATCAAAGGTATCAACATTTCAAATTTTATTCAAGACAGCTGACAAAAACTGCAGACTTGTAATTCCTGACCTGCATCCCGGACCATTTCATCCAATAGGCGGAAGCAACATCCCATATCTTATCTACAAAAATCTTGACTCGTCTGCAATGGTGATGCATAGCATATCTGACCATGCTCTTAACTTGCCATCAAAGTCTCAAGTTGACCTGTACATTACAAGCCTTCACCAAAACTCAAAGATTAGGGAAGGGTCAATGTGCACAAAACCTGTTACAATCCAGGTCAATAAAGCGCGAACAACCGGACTCTTGTTTGACAAGACGGCAGTATTGGTACTTTCATTATCACCATATGGGATGGAAGACATTCCATATCACATCAAGTCTGATCTAGAGCAGTACGGTATGAACCGTGGATATGAGCGGGTGTTGATTGTTGATAGCCACAATGCGATGGGAAAAGAGATTGAGAAACTTGATGCAGACGATCTTCTAACTGCTGCAAAATCAGCACTTGACACACTGATTACAAAAGAGACACTTCCGCTAGAAGTTGGATATGCAAATTCTGAGAACCTGCATTTCCAGGCCGATGATCTTGGACCTGGAAAAGTTGCAATGATGTGCTTTAAGATTGGAGGCGAGAACTTCTTTCTTGCATGGGCTGATGCAAACAACATGCTAAACGGATTGCGTGAAGAGATTGCAAACCATTTTTCAAAGAATGGATACAACTTTCTTGAGATATGCACCTCTGATACACATTACAAGGCAAGAACCGCCAAGAACAAGCATGGATACTTTGAGTTTGGCAGCCTCTCAAAAGCACCTGATGTGATATCCTGGTTTTCTGATCTTGCCAAAAGGGCAGATCATGCTGCAAAACCTACATCATACGAGTTACTAAAAAGCGAGACCCAGGTCAAAGTCATGGGAGGAAATCAACTTGAGCTTTATTCCAAATCACTTGACAATGCAATGCGAATTACCCAGGCATTTCTCTTGATAACTACCGGGTTTTTCATCTATACAATGTTCTAGTCTTGCATTGCTTCTAGATTTCCATAAAACTCGTCGCAAAATGAATCTAGCTGGTGGATTGGAATTATTGGCACCCTGTCGATAAACTGGACACTGTGCTGATATAGCGTGACAATTGCAGGGATTGCTCCCCTGACCTTGTGCTTTGAGATAAACTGCTTGGTCCTGATAACTTGTTTTTTCACTGCCTCTGAAAGCGCTGACTGGGTCATGTTGCTCCAGTGTTTACAGTCAATCAATATTGCAACCTCTGACTTGATTCCAACCACATCAATCTGGATACGGGGGTTTTTCATGATGACATTTTTTGTTGTATCAAAGTCACGTTTTTCAAGAACTTCTGCTGCAAGCGACTCAAAATCTTGCCACTCTAGCATACGAGATATCTCATCAATTGGCGCGCCCATGCTTATTGCAATTACACTTGTCTTTAGCTTGTCGGAATCTTCGAACTGGATTTGACCATCCTCAAATCTCCCAATGCCGTTTTGCATCAGGTTGTCTAATATCTCTTTTGCAAGATCTTCACTTGTCTGGGTTGCCATGCTAAAATCCTTGACAGACAGTCCACCTGGAATTATTCCAGGTATTCCTTTTACTAGAGTTGTAAGATTCAACATCTATGAGTTTTATATTTCTCAAATAAAATACTTGCCACCTTGTTCAAGATTTGAAAATTTTTTTATGATGCAGCATATTGGACCACGGTTAAATACAGTTCATTGAAAAACATATCATGAATCTCATGCTAGTCCTGCTGCTAGCACTTTTTGTTTTGGGACCTGGAATTGCATTTGGAATAAAAGGAACAAACTTTGACCGGGTGCAGTTTGTCCAATACTCTGATGATAATACTGCAGTGCAAGAAGTTGAAAACGGACACCTTGACATGTACTATTCTGCAATACCCATTGACAGGCTTGATGACCAGTCAAGACAACACTTGCATGTATTCCAGTCTTCTGGGACAACCTATAGCCTTTTACTAAATCCTGCAGTCTCTGAGATACAGTTTAATCCCTTTTCAATCCAGCAGGTAAGGTTTGCACTAAATTATTTGGTAGACAGGGATCTCATAGTGGATGACATACTTGATGGGTATGGAGCTACCATGATATCTGCATACAAGCCGTACGACCCTGATTATCTTCTCATACTTGGGGAGCTCCAGTCATTTAACTTCAAGCACAATCCAGCACTTGCAGATTCCATTATGACCGACGCACTGGAAAAAGCCGGAGCAAAAAAGACTGGTGGACTCTGGTATTATGGTTCAAAACCAATAACGATCTCCATTTTCATAAGAAACGATGATCCTGTAAGAAAATCAATTGGAGAGATTCTTGCATCACAGTTGCAGGGCATGGGGTTTGCAGTGAAAAAAGATTATGGTGACCTGACCAAGGCATTTTCAACTGTATATGGTTCCAACCCGTCTGATCTAAAATGGAATATCTATACAGAAGGATGGACAATAGGTGGCTTTGTAAGATATGACTCTACAATTACTGCACAAATGTACTCTCCATGGTACTCAAACATGCCGGGATTTAACAATCCGTCATACTGGAATTTCCAGGACCCGCAAGTAGATTCTCTGTCAAAGGCAATATTTTTTGGAAACTTTACATCATCTGAGCAGCGTGCCAGTCTGATAAATCAGGCAGTTGACAGGGGGATAAACGATTCTGTTAGAATATTTCTTGCATGCAAGACTGACCAGTTTGTCGCAAACAAAAAAATTGATGGCATCATCAATGATTTTGGTGCAGGAATCACAAGCAGGTTTACACCAATCAATGCGAGGTCGGACTCTAGCACACTTACAATAGGTGTAAAAAATATCTATCAGGGTGCATGGAATCCAATATCTGGATTTGCAGATTCTGCCAGCCAGCAAATATGGGGGGTAGTTTCTGATCCTGGAAGTTTCAAGAACCCTTACACTGGATACACAATTCCGGTACGGTCTGACTGGCAGGTTAATGCCAAAGGACCACTTGACAAACTTGATGTTCCATCTGATGCAATACGGTGGGATCCATCACAGCAAAAGTGGGTCCATGTGGGACCTGGTGCCAAGGCAACAAGCGAGGTTACATTTCATCTCAAGTTTGGAAACTGGCATGATCATGTACCAATGGACATGAATGATGTTTTGTATGGAATTTATTTTCTGTATCAGTGGGGTTCAGACCCGACAAATGGCACCATGACATTTGATTCTGAATACTCGCCCAAGGCAAACCAGGCTGCCAAGACACTCATAGGAGTGCGAGTAGTTAATGGTAATACAATCGAGGTGTACCAAAATTACTGGCACTTTGATTCAGGCGAGATTGCAGATTCTGCCCAGGTCTGGCCTGCAATGCCATGGGAGATGATCTACTCTATGGAAAAGGCAGTAACTGATGGGAAACTTGCGTTTTCAAGATCAGATGCTGTGAGCAAAAACATTGACTGGATGTCGTTGATAATCCCAAATGATGCCAAGATAATAAAGGCAAACCTTGACGAGTTTGCAAAGGAGAACTCTGTCCCGCCTGCACTTGCCTTTGTAAATGATTCAAAATATTTCAAGTCAAGGTATAATGCAGCATCATCATGGATTGCAGAGCACGGGCATGCTGTGATAAGTAATGGCCCGTACTATCTTGACAACTATGCCCCCGATGCAAGAAAGATTACAATCAAGGCGTTTGATGACCCAACGTATCCGTTTGCTGCAGGTTATTGGAAAAAGTTTGAGCAGGTAAGCATACCACAGATACTTACCATTAATGTACCAACAAGTGTATCTGTTGGCTCGACACTTGCGATTCCTGTATCTGTCACGCCAAACGCCACTGTATACTATTACTTTACAAATCCTCAAGGAAAGATAATTGATGAAGGAAACATGGTGTCAGAGAATGGCACTGCAAAGATAACGCTCTTGCCTGAAAAGACTACAACTCTTGAGCTGGGATCAAATGACCTGCAGGTATTTGTGGTCTCTGATGAGGCATACAAGCCAGACATGTATCACACCAGCTTTCTTGTAACAAAAGGTGTGACTCCGCCAGTTGTGGACAATCTCATAACCAGTGCTGCGCCGCTTACAGATAACCGCGGGTATTTCTTTTTTGGAATAATATCTACAGGAGTTGTTGTTGCAGTGGTATGGGGTGTTATAAAAAAGAGGAAGACATCCTAGATGGGCTTTAAAAAATTCCTTGTCAAACGTGCCATCACCATGTTTGGTGTATTGATGGCAACACTTCTTCTTACAGTAATTCTTGTTGGTTCTAACATGGATTCAATATCAAAGCAGAGTGCTGCACTAGACATACGGCAACAGGTGACAAACAACAAGAGCCTTCTCTCAAGTTTTAAAACAACAGAGCAGCTTGACTCGTATATTAACAATCAGGTAAAGATGCGAATCACTGCACTTGGACTTGACCAGCCCTGGTACTCACCACAAAGAATTGGATTGTCGATGTATAAAATTTTGACGCTAGACTTTGGCCATGCCAAGTTTCTTACAAGTGACAGCGGCTCGTCTGATGTCAAGGATATAATACTTGAGAAACTTCCAAGGACAATTCTTCTTTTTACAACAGCTACTATCATCATATCAGTCCTTGGAATATTTCTAGGGGCAGTTGCTGCAAGCAAAGTCAACTCGAAAATTGACAAGATAACATCAGGGTTTGCAATAATATCGAGCAGCTTTCCTGTCTGGTGGATTGGAGTCTTGATGATCTTTGTCTTTGCATTTCTCTATCCTATATTTCCTGCAAGGGCAACTCCAGACGTTTCTGCGTCAGACCCTAGGTACTTGGGCTCGCTCTTGTATCATATGGCGCTTCCGCTGATAACGCTTGTAATCATTGGGTTTGGCTCTTGGGCATACTTGGTGAGAAATTTCTTGGTGGGTGTGCTCCAGGAAGATTTTATCATGGCAAAAAGGGCTGCAGGAATTGATGAAAAGCACATACTGTTCTCTCATGCGCTAAAAAATGCCGCTCCACCAATTGTTACAATACTTGCACTTAGCTTGTCCAGTTCCCTTGGTGGCGCAATAATAACAGAAGCAGTCTTTGACTGGCCTGGCATGGGCAGGTTGTACTTTGAGGCAATAAGCGTTCTTGACTTGCCAGTGATAATTGGAGCAACCTATGTGCTGACTGCATTCTTCCTTGTCAGTGTCTTTGTAGCTGATGTCTTGTATGGATACTTTGATCCAAGGGTGAGAAAACAATGAGCTTTTCAGCCAGAGCAGTATGGAAAGAATTTTCGCACAGCAAGATTGGGATGACTGGAGTTGCAATACTCTTAATTCTTTTTGCCATGTCTATTGTTGCATTTGTAACAATACCTCTTGACAGCTTCAAGACATGGAACGATCCCGCAAGCTGGTTACTATATCCAAAATCTGCCCAGCCTGCATGGGTCAACTATTTCCAGTCTGAAAAAATTCCAGAACACTTGATACTGTCACCTGTCAGCTCATTACGGCAACTTGGCTCTGTCAATGTGCGGACTGATTCATTTGCGGTAAACTACCAGTATGATGGTTTTCCAAGTGATTTTATCTACCAGTATACTGTAAAATACAGCGGCTCGCCGCTTTTGCAAATATCTGTGACAAGACCTGATGGGACGGATCTGCAACTTGTATCAACGTCATTGCCTTTTGCAAGCAATGATACCGTATACAGCAGTATGATATTTTCAACACAAAATGTCATACTGAAAAACATTGCATCTAAAAAATCAAACTATGCATTTTCACTTGATGGCATGTCATCTGAAAAAATTATCTTTTCAAAACTTGATGAGAACAAAATTCTAAAGGGCCTGTATGTGTTTCATGTCCATCTCTATGATGTGTCCACAAAACCAGTTTTGGAAAAATCACGCCTGATTCTTGGTGGACAGGTATATGGAATCATGGGAACAGATGAGCTAAGAAGAGACCTCGCAATTGGACTGCTTTGGGGAACCCCTCTTGCACTATTCATAGGCATAACGGTATCAATCGGCTCTGTAGTGTTTGGCCTGATCTATGGTGTCTATGCTGGCTACAAGGGAAGTGCAACAGATGAAGTGTTGATGCGCTTCAATGACATCATATATGCAATGCCTGCCCTGCCTCTGTTGATTATTCTTGCAGTGACAATTGGCAACAGCATATTTTTGATGGTTGGATTTCTAGTAATATTTGGCTGGGTTGGAATAGCAAAGGTATCTAGAAGTATGGCAATGCAGATTAAGACACTCCAGTATGTAGAGGCCGCACAACTCATGGGACAAAAAAATTACAAGATAATCTTCAAGCACATCTTGCCGCAACTTCTTCCATACGCATTTGCAAGCATTGCAATCTCTGTACCGGGTGCAATCACTACCGAAGCCGGCCTGAGTTTTCTGGGGCTAGGAGATCCGACCTTTCCAACATGGGGTCAGATACTCCATGATGCAAGCTCTTACAGTGCAGCAGCACGTGGGATGTGGTGGTGGATTATGCCACCTGGTATAATGATTGCAGTGACAGGTCTTGCGTTTGTGTTTATGGGCCACGCAATGGATGGTATCGTAAACCCTAAGCTTCGACAGCGTTGAACTGGCGAATTATCTTGATGGTGTCATCTGATAATTTGATTGTGTAAGCTGCTGCATTTGGATCAGTTGACTGGGCAAGTGTCTCTGCAAACTGGGTCTTGTCCCTACCTCTCTGGTACATTCCACCAGATTCTTTTATGCATAATGGAAACTTTTGCATCTTCAGTCCACTCTGAAACAAATGTCCAATGAATTTTTTATAATTCTCAGGCAAGTACCAGTCTGCTTTTTTTTCCTCACATGTCATTATCCATGTATCAATTGTATTTTGGAATAATGCCTTGCTCCTTAATTCTTCAAGGGTCATTTTTTTATTTCTAGAAATCTGCTCGCTTCATCTTGGAGCCACATCGTGGGCACATTCCGCCCTTGTATCTGTTGTTGCATGCAAGACAGATGTATTTGACTCCCTGGCTCTGTCCGAAAAATCCTCCTCCGCCACCGACGCCTACATCTGAGCCCATTCCGCCCATGCGCTTGATCGACCTATTTCTTAGAACTAGCGGGAAAATTATGAATACCGCAAGTGCGATTGCTACTCCTGAGAATGGAGGCCAGTTTAGGTATGATGCAAGCAACTGGATACCGATACTAAACGCCAAAGATCCAAACAGGAATACGAGATATGTCTTGTAATTTATCAATACTAGGGGTTACATCAAAAAGCTTATAAATTTTTGTCAGGATTAGTCCGAACTTATCGTTGTTTCAAGCAGGTTACCATCACGATCATAGGCAAAAATGTCACAGTCTTCATACGGTGATTGTATGATAATTGAGACAAAACCAAAAAAGTTGTGCAAATCGGTAACAGATGGCTTGGCAACACCTGATGGATGAGAGTGGACTGTTCCAACGTAACTTGTATCAAACGGAAGAAAAGAATGTGGAAATCCTGCAAATGTGGGACCTGTGTGGAAAAACGGGGGAATGATCAAGCCTTCGATAAGCACTTTGCCCTTTCTTGACTTGCCCCTGAGTATCAATATACACTCGTTTGGGTGGTTCATCTTACAATATGATAAAATGCTGTCCCTGATCTCTTTTTTTATGGTTATAGTTCTCTTGAGTTTTTCTTTCTTGGAAAAGATCACTATCGTTGCTTTTGCATTACACGCTAATTAATCTTCGATGCAACTTATTTTAGCAAGACTTTGGAGCCTGTCAGTCTTGCAACACCTGACTCTATCTCAGAAATATTTTTTGCCAGGGTGTGGTTGCTGTCCTCTACCTCTTCTTCCAGTTTCTTTTTGATTCGTTCCATGTTTGCAACATCTGTTTTTGCCTTGTACAGGTTATGCTCTTTTGATTCTAGTGACTTGATATCAAAGACTGTAAGATCTTTTTCCAATGCTGACACCTTCTTGGAATATGCTTCCTTTAATGCTATGAATTCGTCAAGCCTTGATATTGTCTCTTGGATCTGTTCTAGTGATTTTTCCGAGTCCTTGACAGATATGGAGCCGGAGATTACTGATTTTTCCACTGCCTCTAGAATCTGTACTATGGAGCCCTTGTTGTGCGGGGAGATTACATCGTATGGATTGGCAAGAAGTTCATCCATCATCTTTCTTACTGGCTTTTCAAATGATGAGATGTAGCTGTACCTACCAAGTGGCCTTGAAATCTTTGAGAACTGGAAATCAATGACATTTTTTACATCTAACTTTTCAGACGACGTGGGGTCTATCTTGTTTTTTATTTCAAGAAACTTGGCGTGGCTCTCACTTGATCTTAGATCATGAATTTGTTTTTCAAGACTTGAGATGGTATCCTTGAGGGATTTGATTTCTAACTCTATCTCAGACAGCCTATCATTTTTTTGTGCTATTGATGTTCTCTGCTCTGAAACCTTTTGGCCCAGATCTGCTATGATTTTACTTTCTGCCCTAAAATTTTCTATGACATTTATTGATGATTGCAATTGGTTTCTGCTCTTTGCAACCTTTGCAATCTCTTCTTTGAGATTGTCTGCATATTTTTTTGCAAAAATGTGGATTATCCTCGAGTTCTGTCCTAGTACATCGCCCATTTTTTTCAGCATCTGGCTTATCTCCATATTGAGCAAGACTGCCTGATCATACTTGGTAGCACTTGTCAGTATGGTGGCCATCTCTTTTTTTATAGTTGATACAATTGCATTTTTGCCCCTCTTTATAATGACTCTGAGACTCTTGTCAACATCGTCAAGCTTTAGGTCGTCTGACTCTAGATGCAAAATCAGGCCAAGAATTTTTTTTCGGTGTGCCTCTACTTCCTCCTTGGTTGATTGTGCGATCTCTACTGTCTCTACCACCTGTGGAGATTCGATCTCATGTAGTATACCTGATATCTCTTCTAGCGATATTTTTCTTTCAGTCTGGGCTGGTGTGGTGGGCTGCGGTTCATGTGTTTTTTTCTTGCCAAAGCCGAAAACCATTTTTTCTTGATCACTTGATATGATATTTTAAGAACATTAAATATTATGCATAACAATGTTCAGTCATCATGAGTGACATACGGCTTGTCATGATAGGTGTAGTTGTGATATTTGCAGGCTTTGTGGTCGCAAGCATCGGAAATGCTGACTATGCCCAGTATGCAGTCCAGCAGCAAAACTTTGATGATTGCTATGACTATTCCTCAGGTGTTGCAATACATGTCAAGTGCTCAGACAAGAACTACGATCACGTGCTGTACCTCCTTTTGTCATTTACCATTTTGGGAATAGGGGGATTTGTTATGTACAAGGGAATACGTGGAAAATGGGATCATGATGTTAAAGACAGTGAGATGCTTGGACCAAAGGACACCTGATATTTACTTTATTGCCTGGATCTTGACAAGATATTCTATGGCACTTAGAAATTCGTCATCTGAAATCAGTCCCTGTGACTAGAGACTGGCAGTGTGCTTTACCCAACTTGGAATTGTTGTAAAGTTGTAGCTTGGCATACTGTTTGCTGCACCTTGGCATACTGTTTGCTGTACCTTGCAGTACCATTAACTTGACTGTATTGAGAAATTCTGTACTTGATATCTTGTCATGCGACCACTGGAATGCACTTGTTGCCCATGCCTAGTGCAAAATTCTTGTACGCTTGAAGATAATTCTGGCTCTGGTTTTCTTGATATCTTTTGGAGTTGTCCATGAGGCATATGGCATTCAGTCATGCCAGTGTGTTGCATTCAGGATTACTGGCTTGATACCGTACAGGTTGGAGTGATTAGCGAATTTGAGCACAAGGATACTGATCTTACAGTTGGTATAATTGGAAATTATTTTGGACAGGACCAAAAGATTGTGGGTGCTGTATCTGATGCGCTCAAGGAAGCCAACCCAAAGGTTGTGGTTGCAAACCACGGGTGGAACCATGAGCACTTTAACACTTTTTCAAGGGATGAACAGTCTGCTCTAATCCATAATACAAATCAGAAAATTTTAACTACACTTGGTATACTACCTGACATCTTTATTGCACCATATAATGCAGTCAACAATGATACCATGATATCGCTTTTTGAAAACAAGATGGTTTACCTAAGTACAAATGAGACTCAGGACAGGTCACCCTACCGCCTGTCCGGTGCTGCGTTTTTTATATTTCCTGGAACTGCAGGGATTGGAGATCTCAACAATGAAAATACTGCATGGGTGAGTGTAAATCACAACCAGACATATGCTGAAGTTCTGCGAAGCCTGATCAAGTATGGTTTTGCAGTTGTTGTATTGCACCCCCAGGACTATGCAAACAAGCATCCTGGATTTGTGTATGATAATACCATGAACCGGACCCAGATGCATGAGCTTGACTTGCTAATTGATGACATACGAAACGATGGTACAAGACTGTAACAATGGATGACATTCCGCAAAACTCACACTATACGACACAGTATCCTGGATGGCTTGACAAAAACTTTGATCTGTATTTTCAGGGAAACATGACAGATGCTGACATGATAAACTCGATTAATTATCTAAAAGACAAGAAGATAATAGTATCAAGTGGTGTCAATGCCCGATATCCTATTCACCAAAATGTAACTGCAACGTACTTCTGGGTGGGAGAGCCTGCTGATGCTGATAATCGGTACGTTGACAACTTGTCTAGTGTGTGGGATGATGATTGGGTGAGCCATTATGGAGGGGTGGACAGTCCTGGGAACAGAAGCCAGTATCTTCCATCAAGGTTTATTCCAAAAGAGAATCCGTTTTACTTTGCATTGCCGTACGATGATTTTTATGACAACGGGACACGCAAGGCAGACTCGTATGGTACTGTATACTGGGCTGGTAAACGACCATGGAATGATTCTATGTCCATGGTGAAAAACAGTTGGATAGATTTCTAAAGGTGACAAGACTGTATATGCTCAGTGAGAGGATGCAGGTCCGTTTTTGTACAATGATTCTGCATATGTGTTTGGAAGTGCTACACCCAAGAACCAGCAAAACCATAATGCTGGACCTGATGTATCTCCTGCAGTGAAAGATTACATCGGTCTTTTAGATGGGAAAAATGTGGTCAGCTGGAGGTTTGTTGATTATTCTGATGTTCCAGACGGACCGTGGAAGAAAATTGTCACGACATCTGAAGTGTATCAATTACAACACTAGGTCTGTTATTTTTTGAAAACAGAAACGGAGTTGACTTGCCTATATCCCATATGTACGGTACATCACTTTTGCTCAAGAGACTTTATGTCAATTACAAACCTGTATCTGACGTCACTGTTGAGGATCCGCTTGTAAGCCTCATTTACCTTTTGAATCGGAATCAATTCGATCTCGCTTGCAATGTTGTTCTTGGCGCAAAAGTCTAGCATTTCTTGTGTCTCTTTTATTCCTCCAATGAGCGAGCCTGCAAGACTACGACGTCCAGCAACAAGTGGAAAAGCGCCAACAGATGTCTGCTTTTCTGGAATCCCTACAACTATCATGGAACCATCAAGTGCCAAAAGCTCAAGGTACTGGTTCCAGTCAATCTCTGCAGATACGGTGTTTATTATCAAGTCAAAATATCCCTTTAGTTTCTCAAATGTTTCAGGGTCTGACGTGGCATAAAAATAATCAGCACCAAGTTTTTTTCCATCCTCTTGTTTTTTTAGTGAGTGACTAAGAACTGTAACCTCTGCACCTAGTGCATGTGCAATCTTTACTCCCATGTGACCAATGCCGCCAAGCCCTATTATTGCAACTTTTTTTCCAGGGCCTGCCTTCCAGTGCATGAGTGGAGAGTATAGTGTTATGCCTGCACATAAAAGCGGTGCAGCTTTATCAAGTGGCAAGGAATCTGGGATACGTAATACGTAATTTTCATCTACAACAATTCTGTTTGAATATCCTCCCTGGGTTGTGGTACCATCTTTTTCAGTTCCATTGTATGTTGTAACCATTCCACCGGTACAATATTGTTCCAGGTTTTTCTTGCAAGCGTCACACTTGCGGCATGAATTTACAAAACATCCCACACCCACCTTGTCGCCTGGTTTGTATCGGGTCACCTTGGGTCCAGTTTTTGATACGATTCCTGTTATTTCATGTCCTGGAACCATTGGGAATATCGAGCCGCCCCACTCATCACCCACCTGGTGAATGTCCGTGTGGCATATTCCACAGTATTGTATCTCTACTAGAACATCATTGTCTCCAACCTCGCGTCTTTCAAACGAGTATGGTGCAAGTGTTGCCTTGACACTCTGTGCTGCATAGCCGTAAACTTTCATTATTTTTCTCCTAGATGATAGGATGATGGCTTGATTCTATTTAATGATTGGCAGATGTTACACCGTTGCTGATTTTTCAAGCAGTTTTCATGTTCCGAAAATTTTCTTTGCTCCAATTGAAAAGGCGTCAAAAGAACTGATTATGCAATCAACAATGTTATGGTTTGAATTATTTATCCCGTAGATCTTATCTACATCTATCAATCAAAATATCCTACGATAACAATAGACAAGGATGAAAACGGAGTTAATCAGGTCAAGGCATTTGTGACTGATTTTACAGGTGCTATGGGATACTGTGAGTTCCAGATACCATTTTTCATTGAGGGAGTGCGTGCAGAGACTGCTCAAATGTTAAAGGGTACAGAGCACCATGAGGAAGCAGAAAGAATAGAAAAAGAGACAACCATTCCAGTACAATTAACAAAAACAAGACTAGAGGACAAAAAAGCCGACCTTAATTTCATGCGAGAAGACATCCAGACATCATTTGTGCAAGAATTTGATTTCAAGGAAGGACGAGCAAAGCTGGTATTGTTTGGAAGGGCAGACAAGGTCATTCGTCAAAATGAAACTCTTATAGTCTCTGACGACAAGCACGCCTCAAATCCCAGACGCTATGATACCATGTCAAAACCCTACATCAGCCAATTGCTCCAAGTGCTTACCTATCTTGATTCTACATACTATCTAGGTGATTCTTTTGGCGGGTGGGCTGGAATTCCACACACGCAGAAAATGTATCAGATCAACATTGTGGATACTAGAACCCGGTCAATTTACAAGACATATGAAGAGATTGTAAATGAAAGTCACGCGGAACTGCTTTTCGATCATGTTTCACAATTTACCAAAAAGTGTTTACAGTGGGATGATTTGACACATCATAACAGCAAACCAAAATGCAAGGCATGTGGGTTTTTTGAAAATTGTCCTAACGCATTAAAGTGACAATGCAGAACCTGCATTTTTACAATATTGGTTTCACTTTCAAATTAACCTGAAACTCTCATGCTAAATTCATCTCAATATTAATAATGCATTAACACTATGTTTAGAACATGCACAAAAAGATTGGAATAACCGTATTTGCATTGTATCTTGTAGTTTTTCTAGTTTACAATATAACTGGCTCTATTGCTTATGCTGATGTGCAAACTCCAACTAACGAAACCACTGTTTTCATCACCGATTGCGGTACTGCAGGAGCTTGCTTTAGCCCATGCCAAATTACCATAGTCAAGGGGGATACCATAACTTGGATAAATTCTGGCAGTTCCGCTCACATGATTACGAGCGGTAGCGATCAAAGTGGACCAGATGGTTGGTTTGCAAGCTCGTTTATTGCTCCACACGGCGTATTTTCACACAAGTTTGACAGGGTAGGACCATTTACTTACTTTGATAACTTGCATCCAAGTTCAGCAGGGGTTGTAATTGTAGACAAAACAAAAGACTCTGCACAGGATCATCTTCAGCAATCATATTTTTCAGATTGGTGTAGTCGCTAAATTATTCTAGTGAAGATACATGTGGAATTCTGAAGACTGGTTGTGACCTAGGGCATTCCTTCAGGTGTATGCAATGCGTCATGCTTTAGTCTCAAAGCCCTGTAAATTATTGGACCGTGGTCTGCCTCTACGTCTGTTGTGATGTAGAGTATGTGCTCAGAATCCAAAGGCATTGTGATTCTCTTTAATTTTTCATATTCTACTAACGCATATTTTCCCTTTCCAATTTTATCTGAGACTTCATTTCTTGACTTCCATGCATTGATTGCAAGCTGCAACGATTTCTGGCTCTCTTCTGGTGAAAGCAAATTTGCTACTCCCTCTCGATGGGCACTGAACAAAACCTGTCCAGTCATGTCAAATATTGTAGCAAAACGAATCTTTGGATCAATTTCCATGACTTTGTCAAATAACGGCTTGTAATTCGTGTCTAATATGCTTGGTTGTAGCCGATAAACTTTGTGCTATCTCAAAATCAATTCGTCTCTTGTTCTGCGAATCATTCCGCATGATATCTCTCCCTGACTGCTCGTCAATAACTGTTGTTTCAGGTTCTGGCATCTTTCGGATGAATGCCTTGTATGGTGTCTCCAGATTCTACCAGTCAAGTGACATGTGATTTCTATTCCAATCCTAGTTTAATATGTAAAAAAATTTGTAAACAGTAATTCCATGTTTTCAACATGATGCTCTGGAGACATACAAAACTATATTGATTATCCTTATCTTTCTTGAAATAAATAAAATGTCGGAGATGACACATCCAACCAATGCCTGATCAATCCTGCAGAGTCTGTGGAGGATCTTTGATAAAACACTCTGTCTGTGCGGTCTGTAGGCATGTGATACGTAGAATGTGCGCCAAATGTGGAATAAAGACTCTGGAACATGCCCACAGCGATTGTTTTACAGGCTTGGTTGAGATGATGTCATGCTTGCAACCTGGGTCGTACATGGCCAAAACTTTGATTTGTTAACAATACCAGAAAATGATACAGGTACCGTACGGATAAATAATAAAATCTCTGGAAACCAACCTTTGAGTAAAAACTGGAAGAAATATGCGCCACTTTTTTAAACCGTACCTGTTCAGTACGTTTCAACCATGAAAACTTTGTACCTTTCAATAATTACCGGAGCAGGTAGATAATTACAGTTACGCTTTCCAGATCTTCGTTGTTTCGTCAGATGAAAAATAAATTGTACCTCTTTTACACCCCAAACAAATTCTTTCAGTCATGTAATACTTTTAAAACAATAATTCCATCTCATTTTCAACTAAATTCTACAGTTACATTTACCAAACTATTTTCTTTGTCATGATGGAACTTATTTTGACCCTTCAAGTCATGAAGAACTGGAAATCCTGAAGAAAATACTAACAAAACTTCCAGAAGACATTGGTAAAAGAATTACTGTGATGAAATATTCTGAAATTAATGATAATGAGGACATAGAAAAGGAACAGAATTTGGATATGAATCGGTCATTGAATTAGTTAGACAGGTATTACGAGATAAATCTGTCAATAAAACTAACAAATATGTAAGCGCGGCTTAATTGTTTTACCAACAATAAATTAGCAATGACAAAAATTTACAATAAATGCAACTCATCGCTTTTAAAGAAACTTGTGAACCGAGATATATGATATGAGATTTAGTGCGATAGGTGAATATCATTTCAGAGAATCAACCATATCATATTTTAATCGGAAAACAAAAAGATATCTGTTGTGAGCAAATCATGGACGAAGTTATTTTAAAAATAGCAGAAGTAGCACAGCGATATGTGGGAAACGGAATTGGCATTGTAGACCCTAAACTAGTTGATGATAATCAGTGGACAGGAGGTCAAGTGCTAGAAATTATAGGGAATAAAAAAAGCCATGTAAGATTATGGCCTGGTTCTCCAGAAGATTATGGAACTGGAATCATAAGAATTGATGGATTGACTAGGTACAATATAGGATCTGGTATCGGAGAAAGGATATCAGTAAAACAGGTGGATGCAAAAGAAGCACAACGCATAGTTTTATCTCCAATTGAAAAAATAAGTGAGGAAGGATTACAAGAATACATGCAGGAAAATTATGATGGTCATGTTTTAACTCACGGTGACACATTGATAGTCAGCACTCATCTTGGTGGAAAAACTCAGCTCATTGTCACAAGTACCACACCTCCATCAAAGCCTGTCATAGTAACAGAATCAACAGAGTTCAAGCTGGGTACGATGGCCAAATCTATAGACAAATCAGTTCCAAGGATTACCTACGATGATCTGGGAGGTCTAAAAAAAGAAGTCCAAAAAATCCGTGAGATGGTTGAACTTCCTATGCGACACCCAGAACTGTTTGAAAAGTTGGGTGTGGAACCGCCAAAAGGTGTACTTTTATACGGACCGCCGGGCACGGGAAAGACTCTGCTTGCAAAAGCCGTAGCTGGAGAAACAAATTCGCATTTTATCTCTCTTAGCGGACCTGAAATCATGGCTAAACATTATGGGGAAAGTGAAGAAAGATTGCGCGAGATATTCAAACAAGCTGAGGAGAACGCCCCAAGTATAATTTTCATAGACGAGATAGATTCCATTGCTCCTAAAAGAGAAGAAGTTACAGGCGAGCTGGAAAAAAGGATAGTTTCACAGTTACTTACATTAATGGATGGTATGAAATCAAGAGGAAAGGTTGTTGTAATTGCAGCAACAAACAGACCTGATTCAATAGATCCAGCATTAAGAAGACCGGGAAGATTTGACAGAGAATTTGAAATTGGAATACCTGATGAAACAGGAAGGAGAGAAATCTTAAACATTCATGTACGCGGAATGCCGCTTGACAAGAAAGTCAACTTGGAACGGATTGCAAAAGTAACACATGGATTTGTTGGTGCAGATTTGGAAATTCTTGCAAAGGAGGCCGCCATGAGGTCATTAAGAAGAATACTCCCAAAACTTGATCTGGAGGAAGAAAAAATATCTTCAGAAATTCTGCAAAAAATTATAATCACAGATGATGATTTCAAGGAAGCATTAAAAGAAGTAAGGCCATCCGCGTTACGTGAGGTACTAGTACAGGTTCCAGATGTTGCATGGGATGATGTAGGTGGATTGGATTCTCTCAAAGAAGAGGTACGTGAAGCCGTTGAATGGCCAATGAAACATGCAGAAGCATTCGCGTATGCTAATATCACATCACCAAAGGGGATCCTCATGTATGGTCCACCAGGAACAGGCAAGACACTCATTGCAAAGGCGGTTGCAAGCACTACGGAATCTAACTTTATCAGCATAAAGGGTCCTGAATTATTGTCCAAGTGGGTAGGCGAATCAGAAAAAGGAATAAGAGAAGTATTTAGAAAGGCACGCCAAGCAGCTCCCTGTATAATATTTCTAGACGAAATAGATTCACTTGCACCAAGCAGAGGATCAGGTGGTTCGGATTCTAATGTTACAGAAAGAGTTGTATCTCAAATTTTAACAGAGCTTGATGGCCTAGAAGAACTACACAATGTAGTTGTGATTGGAGCTACTAATCGACTTGATATTGTGGACGCTGCTCTTCTCAGACCTGGCAGGTTTGACATCATAATTGAAGTACCATTACCCGACAAGAAAGGGCGTGAAAACATATTCGAGATACACACAAAAAAGAAGCCATTGGCTGCAGATCTGGATTTTAAAAAACTTGTGGAACAGACAGATGGGTATAGTGGCGCAGAAATTGAATCCATATGCAACAGAGCTGCAATGTCTGCAGTTAGGCAATATGTAGCCAAGAAGGGAAAAGATGTAAAAACAATCAAGATAACACAGGATGATTTTCAAAAGGCATTTGAGAAGGTAAAATCAAGTCATGAGAAGTGTGCGGTATAATGTCTTTTCAAGTAGGCCACATTAAGGGAATTAGCATTCGCTTACATTTTACACTGATTATCACGTTTTTTCTAATAGATTGGACACTTTCTACATATTTTATGCCTGACTATGTCAAAGGTCTAACATCTGTAGATTACTGGATCATGAGTTCCGTGGCAACTGTACTTTTATTTTTCTCCATTTTGCTTCATGAGTTGGCACATTCAATTGTTGCAAAACGATATGACATACCGGTAAAGAGTATTACATTATTTATTTTTGGAGGAGTCTCCGACATTGCAAAGGAGCCAAAGGATTTTCATCAAGAATTTAAGATGTCTATTGCAGGCCCTCTTACAAGCTTTGGATTGGGTGCAATTTTTACTTTTTTCTATTGGTTAGTTTTACAAAGTGACCTGAGTTATGGTAATGCCATCGTATATCTTGAACAAATCAAAGGTATCTTGTTCTATGGGGCAATTGCTAACGTAATGCTGGGCGCATTCAATCTAATTCCTGCGTTTCCTCTTGATGGTGGAAGGGTCTTACGGGCAGGATTGGTACGATGGAAAAAGGATTATCATGAAGCAACAAAGATTGCAACAACCGTAGGAGTGATCATATCATACCTGTTCATGGGATATGGGTTTGTGTCGCTTTTCAAAGGTGATTTTATAGGAGGTTTGTGGATAGTTCTGATAGGTTGGTTCTTACACGACGGCGCCAAGTCATACATGTCACAATTTGAGCTGACTTTCACACTGCGAGGAATAATCGTAGATAATATCATGAACACAAAAATAATATCTGTCAAACGGGATGCATCTGTTGGTTTTACACTCATTAATTTTTTTATGACCAGTATGAAAAGTGAACTCCCAGTAACGGATGAACAAGACCATCTCTTGGGGATGATCACTCTAAAGGGAATATTGAACATACCAGAAAATCAGCGAGATGATGTCAAAGTCAATGACATTATGATTTCACCAATACATCTTGCAATTGTCCAACCTGGCATGGAAGTTGAAAAATCTCTTTTACAAATGGTTCAGAAACGAGTAGGAAAAGTCTTTGTATGTGACAAGGAGGGTAAACTTTTGGGAGTCGTAAGCAAAACAGACATTATGGAACTGGCAAGTGAGAGGCAAAAATATCTCCAAACTCTAAAGACAACTAGCAGATCTACAACAACGTAGTAGATTCATTATCCTCAGTCTTGTAATCTCATGATCCGGTGCACCAATCTCTGGAAATCCTTGATCTTTAGAGGCACCTTGATGTCTTTTATGAGTATTTTTGACATTGTTACTTCTTCGGTTGGCTATTAGTAAATCTCATGCTTGATGAACAGACAAGATAACAGCGTCAATTTTAATGAGTCGAGCATATCCATCTTTGAAAAGTATTGTAAATCCGAGGCTACCCAGACTCAATAATATGTTAGAGATTTCAAAAGGCGCTTCTTGGTAATTCGGGGGTTTCTATAGAGTCATATGGTTTTATATTGGTAATATACTAATTATCAAGACTAGTGACATTCATTTGTTTTTAATAGCAGTATTTTCAAAAAAGAACGTGTACTAATTTATCATGATTAAATATATTCGAGATCGTAGATTTATTGTAGGAACCGCATCTATATCCGGTATGATTTTTCTAACATTTGCATCTTTCAGTTTTTTTCCTTACATTGGAACTAATTCAGGTACTACTTACTCCTTATCTTCAAGTGGTTATGGAGACCTCGATAAGACTATCCACTATGATCTCAATTTGCAAATAATAACTCAACCAGAGATGAGTGGAACAATTCCTATCTCTGGAAATGGAATGATTGTATTTTCAAATGATTCGTATGTGACATCGAATGACTGGCAGGGAAGCATTGTCACACATAATCATTTTATGACATTGTGGGGTAGTGCTCGAGATGATAAAGGACACGTAATTTACACTTTATTGACTGGAAAATTACTTAACAACACACAAGACGGCTCTTTTCTTAGAATTGCAGGTATATTCATCAAAGAGAATCAACGAGTCCATTTTTCAAACGTAATTAAAATGGTAGGTAATCATTTGGAGATAAACAAGAATTTACATCTGGCAGCAAACGTAACTACGACAAAATCTGACCCAATTACTTTGTTGTCAAGACAATCTGAGAAAGTTCATGTAGCATATCCATACGGATTTACAACAAAAGTTTACCGTCTGAAAGACAACCCTCGTGGCAATTTTGATCAGCATGGAGGGGAAGTTAAGGGAGCTCAGATAACTTCCATTATAATGAATAGTGATGGGAATATCGTGCAATCATTTAATGGTATGACGAATCAATTTGGATATTTTCAGGATGGTTTTCGAATACCTGATAACTTTACTTTAGGCGTATATGTTAATTTTATAGTGGCCGAGAGAGATGGAGTATCTACTAACAGTGTTCTATTCTTCCATGTCTTTCCTCCTGTTGACAGCGGAGGATCGCACATATCCAGTGGTGGAGGTGGAGATTGTGGAGGTGGAGATTGTGGAGATGGTGGAGGTGGAGATTAGGGCTGGTGAATTTTTGCATAGCGTATCAAAACATACGGCAAAAGCCGTGTATCCTAAAACATTATTTTACCTGCAAGTCATTCAAAGATGTGGTAGATGTTGAAAGACTAGAGCGTGGAAGGACAACGATTACCTTGAATACTCTAGGAAAGATGCTTATTTCTACGAAATAGTTTTGAGATTCCTCGTATTACCATGTCTATAGGACACGTTTCACAATATCTGGAATGATCTGTTTTGTGTTCTTCCAATTTTTCCTTTGAGTCCGACTCTGCATTGCATTCTGCACATTTGTTCTTGGAATTTTTTTCTAAATTTACCATGATTTACAATGTTGTGATATGAAGAAGAGTAAATCCTCGAACTGTTCTATTTTTTCTTTGTAGATTTGAAAAAATCTTCTTAAGCGATGATCATGTTTTTCAAAGATATGACAATGAAACCTATTTTGTATCCAAAAAAAGTTGCGCTTGGATCAGGAATTGTTGGTGGAATTGCAGGAGGCGTAGTAATGTACAGGATAATGAGTATGCTGATGACCCAAATAGGGATGGGGGCAAATTGCTTTGCCATCATAATGGGGCTGATCACTGGCCAGTCATATGAAAATGCTCTGTATCCAGGAGTGACGGCTCACCAGTATTGCAATAGGCGCAGCATTTGGTACTATAATTAATGTCAAAAAATTACAAATTCGAGGATTTGGTAGGGAATAGGGCTAGGAGTTGTAACGGGGGTTATTGCCTTTGCAGTAATCTTTGTGCCAATCGCAATGACTGTTCTTCCTTCACACATGATGGATTTGATGAAGATGATGCCTATGGGAAATACTACCATACCTGAAAATAACATGAAGAGCACGTCAATGAATGGTCAGGCATGTATGGCTAACCAAAAAATGAATGAAAAATCCCAGATGGATGAAAAAATGAAGATGGAAGAAATGAACAAGATGATGATGGAAAAGACAAACTATTTCCAATGATATTTGCAGGCTCGCTTGTATCTCACATTGCATTTGGCGTTATACTTGGAATCGTTGTTACGCCCTTAGTGAGAAGATTTGCAGAAAGGCCTGTGAGATAAAACATGATTGTAATAGGCTCTGACGATCTTGCTCTTGAAAATGTAGTTGTGACACCATGACGACTAGAAACAAAATATCACTTGTTCTGGGAGGAATAATTGTAATTTCTGTTGCATATATCTCGCTTACAGTCAATCTTGCAACAGGTGCATCACTGCTTGCAGCTTTGCCATTTTTGCTTTGCTTAATACCTTGTGGTGGTGCTGTTGGTGCGAGTGCCCTAATGTGACTGACTCATCGATCAAAAATAAAGGATGATTCAAAAGAATCTTACAAAAGAAAACTCGATGGATGTTTGTTAGATGGAGAAAGTCAGATGAATAAATGAAATCGGCGGGTTAGTTTACGTAAACCACTGCTCAAGGTTGTGGCTTTTTTTCTCAAGTGCCTTTCTTAGTCTATTCAGCGAAGCATCAACACGGTCAAGTGAAAAACTCCTCTCTTTTGTGAGGTAATTTACAACTCCGGAATAATCCGCATCACCAAACTTTATCTCAGACACGTCTGCAACATGTGGATTCAAGAAAATATCACGTATCTGCTTGTAGTCAATCTCTTCGAGTTTCTCCTGAATTTGTGAGATATTCTCAAGGGAACCATTGTCCTTTATCATCTTCAATGCAGTCTTGGGGCCAATCCTCTCAAACCCATCCGGATTAAAGTCAGTGCCAATCAGGATGCCGATATCGACAAGCTGCGCTCGTGTCACACCAAGGGACGAAAGCGTCTTGTCAATCTGGATAATCTCAGGCTCTACCTCAATCGTAGTATTTCTGTTTGGCAGTTTTCGCCTGCCACTGTTTGTAAAGTTTCTAACAAGTTTTTTTGCGCCAAACAACAATGAATCAAAGTCCTGGCTTGCAGATGCATATGCCTGTCCAGATATTGTCATCTGTGCCGCAGTTGCTTCACCCTCTGATGGTGCCTGTACCCATGGTATGCCAAACAAGTCAAGGAATTTTTTTGATTCGTCTACCATGTCGTCACGCAAAACAGATGTCTGCTGGGCAAACTTTTTTGCCTCGACATAATTTCCCTCGCTTATTGCTTTCTCGTATTTTATAGTAGCGTCTTTTTTTACTTGCTTTCTTCTCTGGATTTCTGCAGACTTTAATGATGGAGGTCTGCCGTCAAATACATAGACGGGCTTTATTCCAAGTGATAAAAAGTTGATGTTCCTGTAAAAAAGCCCACTGATATGGCTTGTTATCTTTCCGTTGTAATCCGTCAATGGCAGCCCGTCAGGCCCGCGAATTATTGACAAAAACTGGTATATTGCATTGTATGCATCTATTGCAACAATTTTTGATGTAAATGACTCTAGATTTGTCCTATCCCTTACACAAAGCTGTTTTAGATCGAGGCCCATCTCTTGATGTTTACGTTGTTTTCAAGCATTCTTATTTCTTTTTTAGAAAAGACTTGTCCCAGCCCTTTTCGATAATTTCCTCGTAAATGTTTGATAACTTTGGTATTGCCTCTCCCTTTTCTGCTGCAACTTTTACCTTTTCCCTGTAGTACAGTTCTATTGCCTTTGCAGTCTTGTCGTCAATTGTTATGGATATTCTAGTCTTTGTCAACTGGTATCACTGTATCAATATCAATAATAAATTATCTATTATCAATTTTTTTCTGTTTGTGGTATAATAATGAATCCTTCTTTTGTTGGAACCATTCTGACAGGCGTGTCCTCCGGGAGGCCAATTTGGGCCAAGATCACGGATACGGTAAGATCGTCTGAAACTGCATGCTTTTTGCCTGCGTATTCTATTGAGACAGTTTTTTTTATTATCGTCTCCATTTGTTTAGATAATAAATTATCTACTTTATATCCTTTATTATATACTTGATCTACTGATCAGTTTCATTGCCATGTTATTTATGTACCAAAATCTGAATCCATGACAAGTGCCAGGTTAGCCAAGTGGAACGGCGACCGCCTCGAGATCAAAAACAAGGTAGCGGTTATGCGTAAGCATGCAGGGGTTCGAATCCCTTACCTGGCGCCTTATCCTATTATGAAATCCCACTATGAACAAAATTTACGCCTTAAATTTCATGGAATCATCTTGACATGATGGAAACACTTGACATTCACAACTCAAAGAAAAGGATTGAGTATGCCAGGACCGGCTTTCATAGAATGTTTTCTGCTGAGAATGCAAAAGTAGCATGCGAGTTCCTTGACAGATTAAGGATTGAAAATAGATCACTTGGCAGGATTTCCAACTATGCAGAATGTACAAGACGAATCTTACTTGTCAAGGACGACAAAAGGATATCAGAATGGACGAAAAAGGAGATTGAATCTATACACAAGGCAATAGCCGAGTCCAATTATCAGAACTCGGTCAAAAAAGATATTCTTACTACACTAAAGAGATTATATCATTTTGCAGCACATGACGAGCTCGCAGACAAGTCGAGGGGAAAGGATTATGATCCTAATGTTTCCTGGATTATTCCAAGCTACTTCAAGGACAGATATGAAAAGATCCAGGCAAAAGATCTACTCACTGATCTTGAACTCGAAAGGTTGTTCAATGCTGTGAAAGAAGTTAGCAAGGGAAGATATGTTAAACGAAACATTGCCATGGTTTTTACACTTTTTGAAGGGTCGTATCGACCAGGTGAATTATTCAATATCAGAATAGGTGGGTTACAGTTTGAAGATGATTTTGTAAGAGTTGATACAACAGGCAAGACTGGACCAAAGAGGCTCTCACTTGTGACAAGTTTTGTACCAATCAAGGAATGGCTTGCAGAACATCCACATAGTGATGATCCTAATGCCTTCCTTTGGTACCATAACAACAAGCAGGGGATAATGAGATATCAGATGCTTTTCTACCTTATCAAAAAATCAGCTCAGATGGCAGGAATCAAAAAACATGTATGGATATACCTATTCCGCCACACTTCACTTACAATGTATTCAAAGAAGCTTGGAAACATTGTCAAACTGTATGGGAACTGGTCAAAAGGCTCCAATATGCTATCAAAATATGAGCATCTTGCATCTTCTGACCAGGAAGACGCCATACTAAAGTTACACGGCATCAAAAAACAGGATGATACTGAATCAATACTGTTATCAAAGATTTGTCCTTCTTGTAAGGAACGTAATTCGTCTGACAAGAGTCATTGTATGAAATGTGGTGCCATACTATCAAAGAAGCTTGCACAACAAAGAGAGGCAAGAAGACAAGATGAAAAAAGTATAATTAAAAACTATACTAAAGATGTAGCCAATCTAAAGAAAGACTACAACGAATTAAAAGAAATGCTTGTAAAGGTCTTGAAAGAAAAATCAAGTTCATAATTCTGTCTTTGTTATCCTGTCCAGTTTTTTGATTCTATTTTCTACGCATTCCATTTTTTTCATGATTTTTTCCAATAGTTCTTTTGGTACTGCGATCATTTCGCTCATGACATATGATTCCCCTTTTCATTTTAAACAGTTGTACAAGAACACCATCAAACATGATCATATCAAACAGATAAGATCAGACTGAGGATCGTAACAATAATTACACATACATACAAAGAGGCTATAGATATCACCTATGCTGAGAACCATTAACAACGGTAAAGTTACATGGATAGACATTGAGCAACCCACCAAAGAAGAACTGGATACGATATCATTAAAGTATCCATCTTTTCACCAACTAAATCTTGAGGACTGTCTGTCAAAGATTCAGCTTTCCAAGATAGATAAATATGAAGACCATTCATTTATCATACTCCGTATTCCGTCTATAGTAGCAGCAAGCTACGATGAAGGCATTAGCAATAAAAATAATATTGGCATATTATCATCATCGGTAACAGTAAACCACCTTTCAATTTTTGTAGGACCAGACTATGTTGTATCAGTCCACCAACATCCATTCAAGTCGCTTTCAGAGTTATTTCAGTCATATGAAAGTAGTAATAGCAACATAAGGAAGCCATCTCAGACTGTGCCTGCTCAATCATCTCCTGCTTTTCTAATTTATAAAATAATTGATGGTCTTGTTGATGAACTTTTGAATATTCTTGGTTATGTTGAAAGCGATCTGGACAACATTGAAGACGCTATCTTCGGTGGTGTTGGTGGTAACAAGTTGTCGCATTCTACATCCAAGCAGATTTCTGCTTTGAGAAGAGAAATCAATATTTTAAGACGAACAACTGTTCCTCTTAAAAGAGTCACATTGGATGCATCGGAAGACATGAAAAGATTCTCAAATGGTGAAAAGATTGCACCTTATTATTCAGATATCAAAGATCACATTGAAAAAGTGCTTGATGAATTGGATGCTTCAAAAGAGACTATCGAAGTATACAACGATACAGATTTCAAGTCCGGCACTGAAAAGTCAAACAAGATTCTAGGTATCTTGACGATACTTTTTACGCTAACTATACCAGTCACAGTAATATCTTCTTTTTATGGAATGAATGTCGAAATTCCTGGCACCGTCCAATCTGTCCCATGGACTTTTCTAGGGTACTATACAACCATGATAATAGTAGTTATTGCGTCGATAATACCTGCATTGGTGATGTTTTTGTACTTTTATCGCAAAAAGTGGATGGATTTTTAATAGAAGGAGATGCAATAGAAATAAGAGAGTCAAAAAAGAGAAAATCCATATTAATTCGATTCCCTCAAATAATATTATCAGATTACATTTCTCTTGTAAATTCCTGTCAGTTTAATTTTCCAAATAATTCCGTTATATCTTTATCGCGAATATGTCTTACCCTGTTGAGTTTAGAGTAAGATTTCCACCTAATCCCTTGAATGCCTTGAGTATCTGGCTTTCTGTGGTAAAGTTAATTTCATTTGTATAATTTTGATCCAGATTCCCAGTATTGTTTTGCTGTGTATTTTGTGTAAAGTTGTTTTCAGTGTTTGATGGAATAGTCGGGTTTGAGTAAGTATTGTTTGTATCATTTGGTAATGTCAGTGTCTGGGATTGCTTTGAAAGTGGAATGACTAGCTGCTGAGGTTCAGAATTATTGCTGCAGGCTTGTAAAGCAGTAGTGTTTTTTGCTACATTGGATATACTCAATAATTTTACCTGATAGAGAGCGGGCGCATCAGAGTTTACAGTCTTTGAATCATAAAGCGTACTCTCTACTGGGAATGGAATGTCTTCTTTGATGTAAAACGTATTGTCTTTTACTACTTCAAATCCAATTTGGTATGCAGATGTAGTGATATCTCCCATGGGTATAGTAGTAAATCTATTTACCGTGAACTGTGGAACTGGTGATACATATTCATCTACCAGCCCCCACGATGTTCCTATCTTGAGCAATTGAGGTTTGTGCATGTTTGCATATTTTTGTAGATAAAATATAGTATGTGAAAGCGACGTGGCATAATTCATGCTAGTGCCATCAGTTGTAATTGTTGCAAAATCCGAAGATATGTGCAAAATGGAAAACCATTGATTGTGAGAATTATCAGGAGTAAAAATTGCTTGAACTATCCAAGTCTGTCCAGTTGGTTCTTGCAAGAGTCCAATAAAGTCAAGTTCTACCTGATAACAAGGAGTTGCATAATTTAGAGTGGGTTTTATGGAATAATCACATATGTGGTATGTGTAACTTTGCTGAGGCAATACATCCTTTCCAATATACCACGATGGGTATTCCTTTTGTTTCTCAATGACAAGACGCTCAAAACTATTGTCAAACCCTATTGCATGTACTGTAACAAAGAAAAATGAGGCCATTACAATTGCTGCAACTGCCAAAATAATCTTCAACATGTCTTTTCAAATAGTAATTGTTTAAAAACGGAAAATCTTGCTTTAAATTTTATATTTTTCTAAAATATAACGTCATCAAAAATACAAAATGAGGAGTTTGTGTGGCTTGAGCTCAAGCCTCAACAGAGATTCAAAGATGATCAAGAAAATCAAGTCCTGAAAATAATCCAGTATGCTACAGAATTTGCATTCTTTGTCTTCCGGAACAAGTCTGAAATGAGGATGATAGTCAGGACCACAGATAAGGATAGAAATATCTTTGGAACAATTGATGGCCTTACAGTAGAGCGTATAGACCAGCCACACTTTGAACGAATGGTCACAAAATATCTTGCATTAAAAAATCACTTTATGGTTCCTCTTGTAGACCTTGCCAAAATAGTAAAAAGTGATGTCTATTCCAAATTGTGGCAGGAATCATCTAGATGTATGATGGCCTGCTTTGTTCAGGACCAGACTAGAAAAATCTCAAACGCAATACATGATAAAGTAACCTCACTTGAGAGCAGAATGTCAAAGAAAAATGCCATATTTTCAAGTAAGAGAAAGACAGATCTTGTAGAGGCAAAAAGCAAACTTACGGGACATAATCTGTATAATTGTTTTATCATATTTGGAGTAGAGACAACGCTACATGAATTCTCAGAGTTAGATATAGAAAAAAGAGACCGTGTAAACCAAGAAAAAATTCTGTTTGAAAATCGTATCGCTAATCTAAAAAAAGACCTTATCGATGAACAATTCGAAAATGAATACGAGAAACAAAACAAGATTCATCATGACAATGTCAAAAAAATAAAAGATGCTTTCAAATTAGAGGTGGAAAGATCAAGGGCAGATATTATCCAGTCAACCAAGACATTAGATAATATGATCAACACTGTTCTTCTCAACAGTTTTGCTCATAGAATTACATCTAGTAAAATCAAATTCATACACGGAAAAAAGACTTTCAAGCAAAAACTTGCAGAATTGTTTTCTATCAAATTAATTGATCCTTATACTTTCATACCTCAAAAATTACATTCAAAAAGTCTTGGCTTATCTGATGTAGAGCTTGCATTCTTTTTGTCATTTCCACAAGAAAAAGATATTCAGACAATCAATTTTGGCGTAGGTGTAACACCTACTTTTGTACACAGTCCTGCTCAAGATCTATCCCTGACAGATCTTACAATGCAGTGTGATCCGCATCAAGTATCATCGGAGGATCAGGATAGACTAAGTCGTTCAATATGTGACAGCCTCAAAGTTCGTTGTGCAAGATGTGGCGTTCCAATTCATATCAAAAAAGATGGAAAAAACTAACAAGAGCATCATATATTGTATTCAATAATTTTGCACTCTATAACTAATTTTTACTGTGTGCTACATCAGGGAGGGGTTTGGTTAAATTAATTTATTTTTCATATTTTGCTCATAGATTTGTTACATTATTTTTTTACAAATTTCCTCCTATATACAAATCCAATAATTGACGATCCTGCAAAAGTTGCGGTCCAATACAGCCACAAATTGTCATAAATTCCTGAAAATACCGCTGGAGCAAGAGAACGAATCGGATTCATGGATGCACCAGAGATAAATGCTAAAAAGAAAATATCGAGTCCTATTATTCCACCAATTGCAATTCCACTAAACCCTCTCAGTCCGTTTGTATGAACAACGTACAAGATAACAGCCATCAAAAGTGTAGTTGCCAAGACTTCTACTCCAAAAATTATCCAAAGTGGAAAAAAGTAGTTGGGAGTATTAACTCCAAGATGGGCTTCTGTTCCAATTACATTCTTGACAAAGATTATTCCTAAAAATGCCCCAATAGATTCTGCTGCAAAATATATTGGCAGTTGCTTTTTTGTTATGTGTTTTGTTATAAAATATGATACCGTAACTGCAGGGTTAAAGTGAGCACGTGAAGTTTTGCCAAACGCATACACCATCAAGCATACTCCCACAAATGGAACAAATGCTTCAAACCAAGATCCTATTGTTCCATTATATCGTGCATTTAATACCATAGACCCCGTGGCAGCAACTACAACAACGAACGTGCCAATGATTTCGGCGAGGAATATCTTTTGGTTGGAGGTTAATTTACTGGCTAGATTCAATATTTGTGACAAGTTCTTTCACTCTTTTTTCTATCATATCTCTGATCTCACGTACCTTTTCAATTGGTTTTCCCTTGGGATCTTCAATATCCCAATCTTGATGATTCCCGAGAAATACTGCCGGACATTCCGTTTGATCAATACAACCCAGGCTCACCTTTAGAAATGATGAACGAATCAATTCCTCAGATAATTCCTTTGGTTTCTGTTCACTGATGTCTATTCCAACTTCTTTCATAACTTGTACTGCCGCAGGATTAATTTCTGGCGTTGGTCGTGACCCAGCACTGATTGGGATCCACCCATTTGTGGCCTGTTTTCTAAAGAATCCTTCAGCCATCTGGGATCGTCCAGCGTTTTCTACGCATACAAAAAGAATCTTTTTTCCCTCTTTTGATTTTCCGAAGAACTTCATGGTACCAATCACTTTATTGCCGTGATGACAAGACTTGTGATTTTCCTACCGTTTACCTTCTCTCCTTCCATGTATATTCTCTCTTCTAGAATTTCTACCTTCTCAAAGCCAGCTTTTTTGATACTTTGAATATAATTCTCCTTTGTCAATGCGCCATCTATGCAGCTACACCATTGCTCTGGGTTGACCCGGCCTTGCTCGATTTCTCTGTCAGTTACAAGGTCAGAGATTACCATCCTGCCGCCTTTTTTCAGGATTCTATGAACTTGTCTAAACGCACTTGTCTTGTCGGTGGTAAGATTGATGACACAGTTGCTGATAACAGCATCAATAGTATTGTCATCCACTGGAATGTTCTTTTCAATGTCGCCTTTTCGAAATTCTACGTTAGTATAATTGCCATCTACGGCATTTTTTCTTGCCTTGTCTAGCATTTCATCAGTCATGTCAATTCCTATTACCCTTCCTGATTTTGAGACCTTGTTTGCAGACAGGAATACGTCTATTCCCGCACCAGAGCCAAGATCTACAACTGCATCACCTTTCTGTAGATTGGCAAATTTTATTGGAGCACCGCATCCAACACCTAGAATTGCAGATTCTGGAATTAATTTTAATTCTTCTTGATTGTATCCAATTATTTTTGTAGCATCAATCAGAGAATCATCAGTACTGCATTCTCCTGGCATACAACAACAGTCAGAATTACCGGTTAATGCGATCTTTCCGTATCTTTCCTTTATCTTTTCTTTGATGGTATCATCCATGTAATGTGTTTACCAAGTAAACCATTTAAGTTGTCAAGGATATACAATTGCAGTTGGTGTAAAAATGGAAACTAAAGGGAAATCACTTCCAATGGTAAAAAACAGTTGCAGCTTTGAAGGGTATGATGCTTCTTCTTTAATGTCAGAGACAGCAAAACTAAGAAAGATAATCACCAAGAGAGGCACACTTGAGATTCTAATCCCATTATGTTGCACTACAGAACCTGTAAGATACAAGCAATTCAGACAAGCTTTGAAGGGAATAAGCAGTAGAACTTTGGCAATCAGATTAAAAGAATTGGAAAAAAGTGGAGTGTTGGAAAGATTATCGTATAATGAGATTCCGCCCAGAGTAGAATACAAATTAACTAGCAAAGGACAAGAGCTTGTGGAATCAATGATAGATCTTTTGCAGTGGATGAAGAAATGGTCTAAAACTAGATAGATTTGCTTCATGGCACGTGTAATTTACATGTCATATGACATTTATTCATAAACTGGAGAATGATTTTGCTGTGACTTGGGACTCGTATTTGATTTGTAATGCGATTTTTTCATTTTCAAATTCTTTATTGATTTTTTAGCAATATATCGTAATTTTTGGTTGGTGTCATTATTTTCATTCTGCTTGTTTTCGGGTTGAATGTAAAGAAAATCATTGTTGACAAATGTATAATTTACATTATTTGGGCGTACAATCTTTACTTTTCCTATTTTCTTTTTCTTGCTCATTTTTATTCCTCGTATCTAAATTGATCATATCATAACACCTGACAACTACTTAAAATCAAAATGAAAACTAGTGTCAGTGCATATTAGAAACTACAGCAAGTGGTTATGGGAAATAACCTAATGTAGGCACTAGTTGGCATACCACATTAGTGAAATTCAAGTATTTTTGAAACCAGCAAAGCATAAAGATTGAATTATAATATTACGATCATAAAGCCATCAACTGATGTAGTTTTCTAGCCTATAACTGTCAGCAAATCACCAGCAATAGCAGATTATGCAAAAACAATCAAAGTTGATTTGATCATAGTTGGAATCAGGGAGAGAATCATCTCTGACAAGATTTTTGAGATATGTCAGGGTAAATGCATGTATCCAAACTAACTGTCCAGGGTTGGTAGTCAAACAAATACAAGATTAGGAAAATTTTTCCATTCTGGCAACTTGAACATCACTGGTGTACAGTATGATCGCATAGTCAGGCATCAATGTCTTCAATATTTCTTCAATAATTTTTTCAGCACTTTGTTCTGTCAACACTATTTCAATTTTCACATTTTTTTCCTCAGGAAGCCCCTGCCCTCGCAGGCCTTTGTCTCCCATTCCGCTAACCTCGTAAGATGTGTAGCCAGTTATTTTATATTTTTTCAGCATCTCGTGTACTTTATTCTGTGCAAGTATCTCGCATGTTATTGTTAATAGTTTAATGTTGTATAGTTTCATTTTTATCATCACTTGACTTAACTGAATAAACTTATCGAGTTCAGGTTGTGAAATGTTGTAGAAATTATCAATAGTATGGGCAGTAATGCTATGATGATATATGGAAACGTAATTCCCAGTGAAGAAGTAATGTACAAACTGGGATTTGCCTTTGGGATGGCAACTCTAAGCACTGCAGGAGCTGCAATGAACGATGCACTTGCAAAGAGCACTCCAAACATGACCGCGCCGCCAATACTAAGACCAAGATAGTTTGCAATTATCACTCCAATTGTACCATTAAATGTTGGAATCAAAACTGCAAATGCAATCAAGAACGGTCCTACTTTTTTTATGTCATTCAACCTTTGTCCTGCAAGTATCCCCATTTCAAGTATGAAGATTACAAGTGCGCCAAAAAACAAATCCCCAAAGACTGGTTTTATTGATACAAATCCGTGGTCACCTATGATATATCCAATCACGATACTGCCAAGGAGAATTATTATGGCTTTTCCAGTTATAGTCTCGTGTAGAATTTCCCGTATGTTTACAGCCTTGTTTTTTGTATCCAAATCAATATTTGTCCCATTGCCTATATCATGAACAATCCCTGCCTTAGCATCTTGTTCGGTGATTTTTGAAAATGATTCTCTTCTCCGTTTTAGATCCTTTTCAACTGCCATGTTTACAAGAAATATTGAAAATATCAGACTTATTGGTTCCAGCACTGCAAGTATTGCTGTTATGTATCCTTCAGATGCGATGTTCTGATTTTTAAGAAATGACAACCCCACTGAAAATGTCACAGCGCCGACAGAACCGTATGTAGATGCAAGTGCATACGAATCAAATATGTTGAACTTGCCAAGTCTTCTTAAGATTTGATAGTGATTCACGGTTATGACAAGTGCAAGAGCTACAGCCACCGTGATTGGAATTACAAGGTGCTCAAGCCCGCTCTTTCTCATTTCCAGTCCTCCATGCAGACCGATTGCTGCAAGCAAGTAAATTGGAAGAAAAGAAGAAAGCTGTTCAGGTATTCGAAGATCTGACTTTATGCGGGCAGCTACTACTCCAAGTATAAAGAACAACACAATAGGAGTTAAAAGATTAGCTTGTACTATCTCGACAATATCCACTGAAAAATCACCCTAACGTGAAAAATTTACACCATCACAGTTGAGCGGAACATCATCTGGGATGAGTCTAAATTTCATTGAATATTTTTTTGTCAGTTGAAGTTAATATTAAGTTATAGAATGACAGATTAACAATCATTGAAAATGTTTTCAATTCGTACTTTGAACAATATACGAGTTTTACACCAATGGATGAATTTACTAGAACTAGTTCAATGCCCTGTCCATTGGATTCAACTCGAAATTTTTCATGATTTATTTGCCTTCGCCACTATTTCCAAAACCTATTGCTGCTGCAAATCCGCGCCAATAACGCCTAACAAATCCATAGCCAATGACAGCCAATGAAAGCAGTAACACCAGTGTAGCAATCTTGCCATAATCATAGGTGTCTTGATGTGCAGAGTTGTCTATGTCAAAAGTCTGCGATGCCTTACCACCCCAAATGTTGTATGCATCAACTGTAGAATTTTTGTTTCTGTCAGGTAGCATGACAGTGCATCCCTTTGTGCAAGTAATATTTTGCATCTTTCCATCTACTAGAACCTGAGAGTATGGCCCAAAGTTATTGTCAGGATGGATGGTTACAATTCCCTGATATCTTGTACCGTTGAGCATATTGTTTTGGTCCATGTTGACTGTATATCTCCAATTTGTATCAAACTCAAATCCACGTTCTATAAACGAGAGTTGTTTTCCTCCGGCAGTGATGGTAACATTATACGGCGAGGGTTGTTCATACACCAAATTGAGGGGAAGGTCCAGAGGATTTTGTGCAAATACTTGCGATATGTCTGGTATTACCATCGATGTAAGACGTGCTTGCAAATTTATCACTCCCACACCTGTTGCTGAATTGTCTTTTCCATACATGTCATTTAGTACAATTCCGGCAAAGATTCTGTCTCTGTCATGGATGACCTTTGTTCGTATAAAGTCCTGTTCATATGTCGCATTCTCGGAATAATCAGGTATCATCTTCAAGCCAAGTGGTATGTGATTTGTGGAACCATCAGAGTGCAAGGCAATCACAATTACGGCTGTACTAAATCTAGTATGTGGATATCCAAAATAATATTTGAAAAGATCAAGCTTGTCCAGTCCTGCAAAGTTTACAGATTGTAATGTATTGATTATCGTGGAATTGTCATAACGTGTTTTTAATATGGTAAACAAAATGGGATGCTGAAATATTATATTTCCATATCCTGATTTTACAAACATGGCTGAATTTTTTCCAGACTGTAAAGAGTCATCATGATATGTGAAATTATCATCGATGAAATTTGCAGAATGTGACTCTGACCATGTCATGGTAACATTTAGCGGTACAGGTGTTAGGATCTTGTATGCATAACTAGTGTAAGAAAATGAGTTTATCTTGCTTCGTCTATATTCATGAACTCTTGGGTTCGCGTCATCCTGTCCCCCGCCTTTGGACCCAAGATAATGCATGGCCACAGCAGGCCTGTTCGCAAACCCCCACCATTGGCCGTCTTTTAGTACCGTATAGCCATAACTTGAATTATACACGGGATCATACTTTACAACCAGCGCATCTGTCTTTGCAAATTGGCTTTGGCCAATCAATCTTCCAAGATTATACACGGTTGTTTTATACGTGAAAGTGTGTTTTTTGATATCTGAACTAGTTTCTGGGACCCAATTTGTCTGGCCCTGTGCATATTCATATGAAAATGTCCAAGGCTTTGCCCTGGAATATAGTAATGTATCACTACAAGATTTTTTTTGACATTCAAAATCTTTTTGCAAATACATATCTGATGAGTAGGTAGTATGTGCTGAAATTGTACCAACCCTTTGATGTTTCCATTGATATTGTGGATTGAAAACAATATTGATTCCATCCCAGATATAATATGTCCCGTCTAGATTTCTCATTATAAAACCGTCTGTATCTGTCAAGTTTTGTTTTGCTAGATCAATTGTTACTTTTGGCGATATCATCGGAGGAGAATATGAAGTACTTCCAGCAGTACTGCCTCTAAAACATGTACCGCCAGTTTGTGGATTGAAACTACAAATCAAGCCATACCCAAAAACAACTTGAGATAAAGTTGCAGCACTTGATCCAATTCCAATCTCTGCATGTCCTGACTCTGTATATCCAAAAGACTGTCCTCCTCCTGATGATATTGGTGAAATTTGGATCTGACTAATTTGAAGACCGTCTGCGTTTATTGATTTTGGTTTGATTGACCAGCACCAGGAATTCCAGTGAACATTGATTGCAAAATCAAATGCATCACCAGGATAAAACGTGCCATCAGGATTACTGCGCAGCAATCCGTTGTATTTTGATGGAGTTGTATGTATGTCCAACCAAACTTTACAGCTAGGAATTGGCATGTCTGCAGAGGATGGCGGCATCATGGAAGGAGAAAACAGGATCAATGAAATTAGTGTCAGACCAATGATTTTCTTCACGCAGATTAAGAAAAGTGATTTTAAAAAGCAAAATTATTGCAGTGGAAATTCAAAGATTGAACCATATGTTGTAACAATCTGCATCTTAGAGCCTGATGTACCAGTTGATATTATCACAGGTTCCTTTACTGGCAAAAATTGGGTTTGTGTACCATTGACAAATGTCATAGTATAGGATTTCTGTACTGCGTCCACCATGACCCTGTCTAAATTAATATTTGCAAGGCCAAAATTTACTAATTCTACCTCTGATCCCGTGCCTGTGTCTCTTCCTGTTACAAATGATACGCTCTCGGACATTCTCTTTTGGGACGAATCCAGCATCTGATAGGCACTTTGCTGTTGATTGTTAAACTGGTTAGATGATGCTGCAATTACAACCCCTGCAATGGCAAGAGCTACTGTAAACATCATGATTGTAGAATATATCTCGGATATTCCTCTTCGTTGCATCATGATTATACAATATAGCAGATTTAAAGCACTTGATCGATGATTTTTTCTGCCATGTGTTTTATCAGAATTATGTTCTCTTAGTTATAACATCTTCATTATGCCGTTGTCAAGTTGTATCTGAACCTCTTTTGATTTTTTAATCATAGTTTACCAATATCTGCCACAGAATAAATTCAATATCACTTCATTAAATGCGAATCAATTGCTTTGTCAGCATCATCTTCTCCACTTCGTATCAGTTTTTTTATAGTAGCAAGAGAAAAATCAGAATCTTCAAACAGATACGGTGCATCTTCTTTCCTTTCAATACGTACTAGGTCTCTTATTATTCCACCCTTCTCAACTGTCAATTTGCGATATGTTTTCTCTACTTCAAGTATTTTCCGTTTCATATTGTCATCTGCTTTTCCAGAATCCAAGTAATTCGTCGTTATTTCGTGCATATCGCCTAAAAGCCCAAGGTATCGTTTGAGCATATTTGAAACTCGGAGCGTATGCTCGATCTTATCAAGGAACATGATGTCTCTTGCTCGATGCCAGACTTCCTCCATGTTTTTTGGAAGTTCCTCTTGTACGTGCGGGAAAAGATCCACGAGGTATACATTTTTGTTTGAATTAGGCGAGGCGTTTATGGCGTCAATTAGTGGCGTGTTACTTAGTAGAGTACCATCCCACAGATATTTTCCGTTTACCTGGGTCCATTGTATTCCATAGTAAGGATACCCCGCGCTAGCAAGTATGTGATCTGTTGTAATGTTATCATACTTGCTATCAAAAATTGTTGGTTTTCCATTTTGTATATCAGTGCAAGTAATAATCATTCTAGGACTGGTTGGCCTTCGTATCTTTTCAAAATCAACATATTCATTTATTTTGTTTCGAAGCAGTGTATTATCATAGAGATATGGAGAATTATTTGAATCTGATACGTTTGGACTGATCCATTTTGGTGTAAATGCTTTGTTCCCCCAGACGGATGCGTGTGTAACCGAGGCAATGGCACGCGCCTTGTCAGGCAAGTATGATGAAGTAACAGTGTCTGCCAGACTTAGCCAAAAATCTTCCAGCGCTTTTGCCGGCTCATCGTTCTTAGAACCGGTGATTATTGCGGCGTTAACACTACCGATTGATGTGGCTGCAATTATGTCGAGTTTTACTTTGTGTTTAGATATTGCTTTGTATACGCCACATTCGTATGCTCCTAGAGCACCTCCACCTTGCAATGTAAAAATAGTTTCAATTTTTTCTACCATAGTCTAATCATGATTATCTCATTTCGCCTACTTGTTAGAGATCTTTTCAATATATTTGACTTCTCCTTTTTACCATTTGATGGCATTTTGCTGGTTTTTTCTAGTCTCAACTGGGATCTCCCATGTTCCAGAAATCCTTAAACTTGAACCTTCACTTGATTGGATGTTTGTTTTAGCACCGAGATTTCACATTTAATATATTAACATATGAAATATTTTGACGTACTAATTAAAAACTCAATTACAGGGTGTAAAAAATTTAATCCAGGTGGACATGTTTGTCCTCAATAATATTTCGAAGACCTACAAATTAAAGACCATTAACGGCTTTTTGTTTTCAGTTTAACACCATGTTAGTTTAATTCACCTTCAATAATTACAAGATACAAATCAGATGTGTTCCACTATGCAGTCCTGTTTCCGAGTGTGAGTGGACTCATTGTTTTCTAAACCGCCACATACAGTAAAATCCAATTAGATTGAAAAACTCATTTCAAATTTTTATCCTGCATTAATCTGTCTGCTAGTAACAAATGTAGAACCATCACTTGTTGTTGCACTTACTCTTACAGTATAGCTGTTGCCATAAACAACTGCTGCATTTAGAATGCCTTTTTGTTCTAATGTCTGACTAGGAGCAATGCTTGTTGTGTTCTGTGAAAGATTATACGTCACACCGCTAATGTCTGCAGATATCGTTGTTTGAATGAAAGGTTTGTTTCCGGTATTGTACAAAACAATGTCATACCAAGTTAAAGTTCCAGACTGGATTGCGGAAAGTGTTGCCGTGTTTATTGTGTATTGTATATTTGACGAGAGTATGCTGTTTGATGTATTCATATAATTATAGACAATGCCAGACATTCCTACTGCTATGATTACCAGCAAAGAAATTGCATATGCAGAATGTACACCGCGTCTTTTCACACATGTAAAACAAATCAAGTTTTAAAGGCTCACATGTGCTTTTGTCTTTTTGGCTGACTCAGAAATATCGGATCATTTCTAATCAACTTGCCAATATTATCATACAAGCATACATGGTAAAGCACCTGCCCATGGGATTCTGATATTTTCTTGATACGTATAGTATGAGTTTGTGTTTCAAATTTATCTCCAACATGAAGATTTCCAATCTTTTCTGCCAAATCAATTTCTGAGATTCCAATGATACCAGACATCTCTTGGAAATATTTGTAATACTTGTTCTTAAGCTGCATCTGTATTCAATGGCGATGTACCAAACATGTCAAGCTCTTCTTTTGACGGAGTAATGGAACAACGAATCCTGTAATCGCGTGTCAAGATCAAGGCATCTCCAGGAACAAATGTCTGAATCATGTCTTTTTCCTGCGGAGACAACTGCAATGATCTTCCAAGTTCTTCCGCTGCAATCTCGTTATTTCGTAGTATAATTTTTGTCTCACTGTTATCAAAGAATGCACGCCCTGCCTCTGTCTTTGTTACGTCTTCCACCCGCTGTGAAATAAACATGAAAATTACATTCTTCTTTCTGCCCATGCGTGCAAGCAAATCAACAAATTTTGAGGCACTGGCAAACCTGAAGATGAGATGCCCTTCATCAATTACAAGTATTTTTGGAATCTCTACTGGTGCTGCCTCTATCTTTTTCCATAATTTGGCCAGTGCAAGAAAGCTTATCTTTGCTACAGAATCTTCAGCATATGTTCCTTTTAGGGATATGATAGTACGGTCAGATATTGCAGGTTGGCCCTTGAACAGAGTTGCCATTGGACCAGTAACAAGATTTACCAGATATTTTTTCTCTTCATCTGAGAGTTTTTCATAAAACTCATCAAGGCTTTTTATTCCAACACACTTTGCCAAAAATGAATTTGCAACAAGTGTTGGGGCTTGGGCAATCTCGCACAAAACATTTACCGCATCGCTTGGTTTTTCAAACATCTTGAATGGATCAAAGCCGAGTTCTTGTTCTCCTGTGATTCTTATTGGTTCCACATCAAGATACTTGGCAATATTTTCATACTCACCCTGTGGGTCAACAACAAAGATGAATGCATCTGGATACTTGTCCATCAGTCTCTTCATCATTAGTTTGGCAGTAACAGACTTGCCTGCACCAGAGCCTGCTAAAACCAGTATGTTATAGTTTGCACGCATTGTATAGTTGAAGATGACAGGTGCACCAGTGCTATAGTTTACACCTATGGTTATACCATTTGGAACCTCTAACATGTTTGCGCTGACAAATGGATAAAAGACTGCACATGAACCAAGCTCGACGTAGAGTTTTTTTCCCCATCCTGTCAACATTCTGGCCTGGTTTGCAGATGTGTTGTCAAAACTTGAGAGAGACATCCTGGTTTGTTTTACAAATTTTTTTGATTTTTCCTTTAATGATTTTAGATCGTCAGCTTGGACTATCACATTAGTAGTAACTGTGAACAGTTTTGTACTGTTTTTTTCAAGTGCAGATACGGCCTCAAGTGCCATCTGGATCTGATGCATCATCTTTGGATTGGTACTTTGTGTGGCTTGCATGAGGTGAATCTTTTTTCTCAATTTTGAAACTGCCTTGTCTTGCTCTATAGGGGAAAAATTGAGCAGTATTGCATCAGATACAGGAAGCAGGGAGTGAATCCATGCCGGTGAGAGAGTCGATGAGAGAGAATACAATGTAAAGCATTTGGCTAACTTGCCATTCTCAAGTATTACATGTTTTAGAAATTCATTTTTTACAGAAAATGGTACCATATTTGTTGCAAGAAAATAATCAAAACCCTGTCTTTCAAGTACCCAATCCAAGGGCTCTGTACTTGACATAAAAGTTCTCAAGATCTGGAGATGTCTTATCTCGTTTCCCATCTGTGCATCTAACGGTTCTTTTATCATTGTTATACCAAGTGGTTCTTGTATAGAAGTGAGTAATGAATAAAAATGTGATAGTACAGTTCGTTGCTTTTCATCAGAAAGTGTAAAGAAATTTGTTGGCTTTACTTCATAGGTGTGTATGGTCTTGATTCTTTGCACAGAATTTAGAGAACATTTCTTTTTAAGGTAATGAGAATCAAGAGTTGACTAATTTTTTACAGTTGGATAGAATTGATAATATTGGCGCAAGATATTGAAAACATCTGATACCTCGTAAGCCTTTTTTTCAATGCATGTATCAAGTAATGTCATTCTTTTTTCTATATCAGATACAGGATCAATACCAAAAAGATCTGCAACATATCCTAGTCTTTTGCTTTTCTTAACCAGTTCCTCTACACTGTTGAGACCAAAGTCATTGTTCTTCCTATCAAAACTAAACAAATCTATTGTTTCTATTCCTGTATACGTTGGATTAATTTCTGTCAGTGTCTTTATTCTTCGCATTGTTTTTCCATCTATGCCTTTGAGTGTAGTTGAATGGATTGCAAACCAAAGCAACATTTGCTGTGAAAGTTTTATGTTGATTGGTTCTGCTGCAAGTCTTGTTAATGCTGATTTTATGTCAGAGCCATGAACAGAGCTTAGCCCCCCATGTCCAGTTGCTGCACTCTGGAACATCTCGTTTGCTTCCTTTCCGCGAACTTCTCCCACAATGACAAAGTCAGGTCTCATTCTTAGTGTTGCCTTGATTAAATCCATAATTCCAATATCATTATCTGATTTGACAAGTGGGCTTGACCTTGTATGTAATGATACAGTGCGTTTCTGTGGCATCTGAAGTTCAGGCGTTTCCTCTATGGTTATGATACGCCATCTGGGATTGGCCATGGTCATTAGAGAATTTATCAACGTAGTCTTTCCAGAACCGGTTTCTCCAACTAGAATACCAAACGCCTTTGCATCTATGAGCATCCAGACATATGCCGCCATCAGTTTGCTTATGGTTCCAAATTGTAACAGATGTGTAATTGTATAGGGTTTTGATGGAAATTTTCTTATGGATACTGTAGAGCCATTGCCTGAGACCTCTCTTCCATATATGACCATGATTCTGTGTTTTGTTCTAGTTGTTCCATCCATTATGGGTTTGGCCACTGTAACAGATTTTCCAGTCTTTTGAACCAGTCTTTGGGTGTAAGAATCCATCAGAACAGATTTGCCTATGACAATATTGGTATCAAGTATGTGCATTTCAGAATGTTTTCGATGTATCACTCCAACATCTGTATCATGTCTTTCGATTAGAATTTCTTCAATGTCATCATCATTCATCAGGACATCGAAAACGCCATATCCCAAAACTTCACGAACAATGTAATATTTTAGACGATCATAAAATTGTGAGACCTGATTTACAATTCCCTTTTCCTGGGCATCTTGCCAGATGTATTTTTCTAGATGATGAATACGCTCTTCCTCAGTCTCTAGTTTGTCAAGAAATGGCAGAGAGTTCATTAGATGATCCATTATCTTTTCATAAATTTGAAACTCGTTTTGTTCCAAGTGAGGTTCTTTTATCAAATATTCACCGGTATCTGTAATGAAAACTTCAGCTTGGTTTACTGTATAATGATCAATGACCTGTACTTGTTCTATGTTTGCATCAAGTGCAATGATTTTTGAAGTCACAACTCGAAATAACGAATTCTATAAAAATACACAATGGTTGAATAATATCTTTACAACCTTTGCTTGGTTTACCGTTACTATTCTATAACTTGACAGCATCTACGTAGCTTTTCTTCAATTTTTCATTATCTACCGCATATATCCAAGTCCAAGAACCATCTTCGTTATCAATTATCTTCCCTAATCCTTTTAGATATTTCAAAATAATATTCAGAACGGGTGCTTTCATGCTACCGTCTAATTTTCTTAAAATCTGATTTTTAGAATTAAATTCAATATTCTCTTTGAAGAGTTTTTCAACCTTTAGGATGCTTTTGAGAGTAGGATTGTTCTGTTCTAAATCTTCTTCAGATATTATATCGATATTTAGTGTTCTTACCTGCATGTTTTCTAAAAAATCTTTTTTTCCAGAATATACTGTTTTAGGCATGTATTGTGTATGTACTTAGAAGTATATGTCTTTTATGCACCATACCTAAAAGTAACGTACTAGGAAGATGCTTTCTTAAAGTAGCCAAATCTCTTGTTATATTTATCATGGTTCATCAATTCCAATAGCAGTGCCTTTGGTTTTTCCCCTTCATTGAACGTATGAAAAGTGTAGATCAGTCGCCATTGTTGTGGCAAAGCCACTCTGTATAGAATCTGGATGTTATGTCGTTGTATGTAATATGGTGGAATTTGATTTCGTCGTATGTGTTCTCCAACAATCGAGTCATTCTTTAGGGATTTAATGATCTCTTTCACGACATTTTTGATTGGTCCATCAGAAAGATCTTCATACACAGGATTAAAGTCCCTCTTATCACCAACAACATCCATACAGCAGTTTTAGCGACATGATTGTAATAAACAAGTCTTTAACCAGAAAACTAAATCTTGGATAGTTTTGATTTCTCTTTGTCTTATTAACTCAAATCCAAAACTATTATAGAATTGAAAAGTCTGATTCACCAAATTTCTTTATTTCACTTATACCTTCAACCCATACTCGATTACTTTTGAACTTTCTACGATAAATTCATCGTTGTGTTCCCACAGTATGACTGCATCATTTGAAAACTTTCTATCTATCTGTTGATTTGTATAATGTCTTGATTCATTTACAAAATCTTTCAGCATCTGCAATCTAGAAGAAATGACATACATTGATTCTTTCTTTTGTACCTCGACAGATTCTATAACTATCTGGACTTACAGCTCTCCAAATCGTACATTTTGAGGAATCATCCTTGCTTCAGAAGCAAGTATAGTTCCTCTAAATATAAAATCATTAGGGCGCATAATTACGTAACAACAAATTCTTTGTTTGAACGCCATGCAGTCATATGTGTAATCCCAAAAACCAGAGCAATGATGCCTGCAGAGGATACATCAGGCCTAAGATCAAAAATAGACCCTGAGAAAATAATGACAATTTCAAATAGAATTTGAAGTACTAGTGATTGTTTAGGAGTAAATCGACTAGAAAATAATCGTACCATTACATTTGTCTCATATTTTATAAATTCGTTGAATCTAACTGTGCTTTTGATATCCAATAAAAAGAACGTCATCCAAAATGTAAAAAATGAAAGAGATAGCCACCAAGGAAATGAAATGCCAACTCCAAGTAATACTAGTGGTGCAAATCCAAGCGAGGTGCTAATCTTTTTTTTAATTCTAGCTTGATTCCACCTATGGCAAGAACTATGGCTGCGATTATGCCTCCGATAAGCTGACCTGCTCCAAAGGTGCGCTTCAATAGATCTGGTGGAATTAATGGAGTTGTATCAGTAGCATTTACCTTGCCTGATGTTATATCTACACCAGCTATGTAACTGAGCAATGTTGGTGCAATCAGTATCAGTACAAGACCTCCAATAGCAGCTATCATCATTTTTGAATACTTGTTGCCCATGTTTACTTCTTCGCCAGCGGCGTGGTCTAACATGTTACCATAAAATGATGAATTATTTAAGTCAGATTTTCTTGGTGCATTTTCACTTCGATGGTTTCTAAAAACACTGGTTCAACTTGTTCATCTACACAAACTGTAATTTTTTTCTTGCCTGGCGTTTTTGGTATGATTATAGTTTCCAATTCTCCGTTGATATCTGTAGTCAGTGCATCCAAGTAAGTTCCATCAAGATATACTTTGGATTTCTTGTTAGCGAGAACCTTTCCAGTTGGACCTACAAGTTTAACCTTGAATCTATAGGGTCTTGAAAGATCTGACACCGTAATGGTCCTAATCTCATTTTCTTGCGAATCCTCAATTAAGGAACAAGCAAGACCGAGTTTTTTACTTGAACTTGATAACTTTTTGCTCTTTGCCTTTTTCTTTTTGTTTCCAGTACCATAATGTCTCCCCATGAAAAATAAAACCACAGAGATTACCATTTGCTCTGATGAGGTAACTTTTGGTTTTGTTAGCGCCAAGAATGCTCCAATACCTTCAGGAATTACAGCAATGATACCATGTGAACTTGAAAATATCAAATAAGACATCATTGAGGCAAGACCCAAAATGAAAAATTGCCTCATAGAAATTCTCCCAATTATAGGAAAAGACAGTACTGGTTCGTTTAATGCACTTACATCTTCAAACCACAGGATCTCTAGGTTTCTCAATCATATCATGTAAAAAAATAAAATAAAAGGGATTTTGCTATGGAGCAAACAACGATCCGGTCTTTGATGTCACCGACCCATCATCTGATATGGCTTTTACAATCAGGGGTAATTGGGTTCCTGATACAGGATTGGCTGGAATTGGAATCACTTTACCAGAATAGCTTGCTGTCTGACCAGGTATTAGAGGCAAAGGAGCAAGAGTGTATGGTATAGAATCCTGTACTTGTACAGTCAAGTTGTTCAGTTTTTTGTTGCCATCGTTTTTGACATCAACGGTAAGATAGTATGTCCCATTGAAGGTTTTTGTAAATTCACTGTGAGCAATAGTGACTGATGTGCGTTGTACCAACGATTGCACTCCTCCAGTAACAGAGAATGCAACAACTCCCACGATAGCAATTACGACTCCAATAATCAATGCTATCTCCATAGATTGTGACATTGCTTTTCTTTTTTGCAGTTTTACCATCAACGGTCAAATACCATATTGTTTTTAAACAAGAACCCAGAACTTTTGATTTTTATCTTTTTAATCATATCTTGTTGTAATGTGTGAATTATAATCAGGTAATAGTTGCCCTTGTTGCAATAATCTGGTTATCATTAGCGTTCAATAATCTGACTGTCTTTGGGGTTTCAACAGTAGGATTGCTATTCATTTTAGTAAAACGTACATCAAAAAAGTTTGATTGGAAAAAACTCGTTGAGAAATTTTACAAATTCTCTTTGCTGCAAAAATTAAACACACCAAATACCAAAAAACCCTCTGCCAGAATAATTCCTTTGTCAATCAACCTACCAATTTTTATCTCAAAACCAGTACTTGACATGCCAATATTTCAAAAATTACAGAAAAAACTTGGCAGTCAGATTGAAAGCGAGATTAGGATGTCAGGCAAGCCTGCAAACTCACTTAACATGATAAAAAAGAGCATGTCATTTTCTGTCTTGTTTGTTATAATCATACTTCCAATTGCTATTGCATTAGGGATCTTTGTAACTCCATTATTTTTTGCCCTCATTATACTGCCAATGGGAATCATGTTTTATCCAAGAATGGCACTCAGGCTTGCCAAATCAAAGCGTGAGACTGCAATCAACCACGAACTGGCATATTTTACAAAATATGCATCAATAATGCAAAGTGTAGAAAAAACGCTGTATGACTCGCTAGTTGGAGTAATAGGCAATGGGCTGTTTGAGATTATAGAAACTGACGCCAAGATGGCTTATCGTAATGTTACCATGTTTGCGATGGACATCTTTGAGGCCCTCAATGATATAGCACTGCATCACCCAAACAGGGCGTTCCAGTCATTTCTTTTGAGTTATGTAGCAACGGCACAGACAGGAGGAGATCTTACAAATCTAATTGAGAGAGAAGCTGAATCCTTCTTCGAGTCCCTAAAAGAAGATCTCAAGAGATACCTGGGAACTGCAACAACCTTTGGCGAGATATTGTTGATAATACTTTTGATCATGCCTACATTTTTGATTGCAACATCATTTCTTTTACCAGGAGGCTCGGCTACACTTCTCTTGCTTGTGGGTGTAGTAGGAATTCCCTTGATGAGTATGGGATTAATTGTCATGGTAGATTCGTCACAGCCAAGAAATTTAAACAAGATAACAATTGGAAATCTTTCCTTTGTGGTTGCTATAATGATTGCAATTGCCATGTCAGCTCTGCGCCAAGCACCTTGGCTTGTAATCACATCAAGTGTACTTGGGTTTGCATTGACAAACATGTTTAACACAACACCGCAATTTTTACGAATTAAAAATATCGAAAATGCATTACCTGAATTTCTTCGAGATGTAACTGAATATAGAAAGATAGGATATGATATGACAATATCGCTATACAGACTTTACGGAACACGAAAATATAATAAATATTTTAATGAATTGTTTGGAATGATTTATTCGCAGTTAAAATCTGGCGCAACACTGTCTGGCATTTCTGGTATAGAAGACAAGTCATGGATAACTAAACTAGTGTTATTTATTTTGGGAAAACTTGCAGACACTGGAGGGGGAACACCATTGACTCTTGAACACTTGACCAGATTTGTGTCAGATGTTACCACTACAAAAAAATCAACGATATCAGCATTACGTATGCAAATGTTGCTGGTCTACATTGGTCCAATCATCATGGTTTTTGTGTCAAAGACGTCTATCTCATTACTAACAAAGATGAGTTCGAACTTGTCATTTTTTAGCAATTTGGGAGTAGGTGGTGCATTTGCCATAACACCAGAGTTTGTAGATGCCATCAATATGGTAATAGTGATATCATCACTAGCCATGGGATTTGTCTTTACCAAGATCAGCATGTTTACTCTCAAGGATACAAAAAATGTGGCAATTACAGCAGTTATAGTAATCATTGCCATTTTGGTTTCCCCTTATCTTCCATCCATATTTTGAATTACAGAACGGCAAAGAAATCACATATCAGACAAGTGGGTAATATACGTGAATAACTTTCTGACCATTTGTAGTTTATTATGCAAAGATAATTCTCAATGGGTTTTTGTTCATCCAGTTTAGTTTACCATTGAAATATCAAATAGAAAAATACCGAGGGCAGATTTGGCTAAACTAGACTGACACTAGATCATTTTGTTCCATTAATTGTAGCCCAACAACAGCACTCATTCCAGCTACAATGAATACAACTAGTGGAAGACGTGCTCTTTTTACATTCATCTGGAATACAACCGCAATCTGCACACTTTATCCACATTCCCTTGCAAAGACTCTCATCAAATATTTAGATTTCTCCAATAGTAATTCTCATCGTGCACTGAATTGCGCATCAGTCATTTTTGTAGTACACTACATACAAAATGTTGTTAGAAAATACAAAAATCTGTCCTTAATTTTTATTTTGTTCTATCTAACAAACATCCATCGAGTTTTCTTTTGACTTCTTTTGAGCCATTCCTCATTTTTGATCTGTGAGTCAACCACATTATAGCACTCACCCCCACTGCACCACCACATGGTATCAAGCAAAGCAAAAACGGTAAAGCTACAAGCAAGGATGCACCTATTGCAAGATTGACCGTAAACGACAAATACACAGCGGAAACTACAACTATCCCTCCAAGAACAAGTGCTATTTTGTTTCTAGTCTTCACGATATCATCACCGTTATATTCTCAAGATCAAAATAATCAGAACTGATTACAGTCATGTTTTATCTCCCAGACCTCTCTGCGGATCTTTTCACTATTGGTGTAACAACTGCTCCAAGTGCAGCGCCAAATGCAACGTGAGATACAAACGAGCCTGCAAGTATCATTGGAAATAGTTTCTGGGCCTCTTCCATCATCATCTTGTTCATTTCTTCCACCTTCATTTTTTCATCCATTTTTTGGTTGGTCATACCTGCTTGACTAACTGAATTTCCACTCATGTCCTTTCCAGGCATCCCGGAGCTACCACCCGTTGGCATCATCTTCATCAAGTCCATCATATGTACAGGAAGAACAGTCATTGCCATAGGTACAAAGATTACTGCAAAGGCAATAACCCCCGTGGCAACCCCCAGTGCTATCCCCTTGCCAAATCCCCGAATTTGTAATTTTTTTACATTAATAATAGCACCAAATGCCACGCCTATTGCAATACTAGTAAGAAAGTGGGCGGTCATTCCTGGGTATAGTGCATTTTCGTATGACTGACCTGTTATCAATCCCATTATGATAGCAAAACAATTTGCTCCCATCCCTATTTGGGTCATCAGCATACTCATCATTTCATACATCACTGCACCACCTGCAATTCCGCCAACTATTCCTGCTCCTAGTGCAATTTTTTTCGAATACAAAATAGACTCCATTGTCATATCTTTGAAAAGCATGATCATGACTTAAGAAGATATTTCCAAATCTTCAAAGAAAAAATATAACGGTTTAAGGATTTACTTTTATCCGTATCACAATATTGTAAATCATGACAAATTTAGAAAAAGATTCCAAGAACAAGTGTACTGAATGCAATGCAGAGTTTGAGTCAAAGGAAAAATTGGAAGAACACAAAGTAGATCATCCCACATATTGTGAAACGTGTCCAATAGATATGGCAATACGAGGGATATCAAAATTATTTCGTAGAAATAAGCATCTTTCCTAGAGTGTTCAAGGTGATTTTTGTCCTTCCACGCTCTAATCTTTCAACATCTACCAATCCAAGCTGGACCAAACCTTTTGATTCAGAGCTGCCTTGTATATGGTAGCTCAAGAGAGGTTTTCCAAATTCGCAATGTTTTGACAAATTGTCTAGGCTTTCCACAGAGCCTCCCATGTAATCTATTGCTTGTAGGATCTTGATCTTTGCATCTGAAATCATCTCGTTGTAGCTAAGCTTCAATATTGGCAGAAGCATTGGTTCTCCATTCATGTCAGTTCCAAATGCCTTGATTCCATTCACAAATGCACAAGAAAGTGCAGCACATCCCATCATTTTATCCCCGGCACTTACATTGATCAGCAATTGTTCATAGTTTGGTCCTTCTTCCTTTATTATTTGTGAAACGTGTTCCATCGCACTTCGGATTATATCAGGTTGTTCAATCAGTCTCAAAGAAATTGGAATCCCAAGTGTAGAACGCAAACCTCTAGAAAACTCGTCAACCGATTTTATATCGTCTTTGTAATGAAGCAAAATCAGTTTATGGATCGGAAAATTACGCAATCCAGCCAGTATTCCCTCCTTGTCTTGTCCAAAAGTAGCTATTTGTAGAGTCTTTTGAGTCACATAGATCCTACTTTCAATTGATACTAAAGTATTGGTTTGAACAGTTCAAGATCATATTGAATATACCATCACTTTGTGATTTTGCACTGTGCTGTGATTCCCTTGGCAGATACATAGTAAGTATATACCAAGATAGCAATAGAAACTAGGCGCAATGGGATTTCATAATTAGTAAGAAATGCAGTGGCAGTTCCGCCAACTGCGCCAAATGCCGAGATTACTGCAAACCCAATAGACCCACAGCTACAAGCCCCTGCACTGGCTCCAATCATTGAACCCAAAAATCCAGCTCCAGACTTTCTGACGCCAGATCCCATTAAACGAATACGATAAATGCTAAGACTGATAACTATTCCAGACAAGGATGCGACTATGACAATTAATGCAAAACTGACAATGCGGTAGTCAGGAACATAAAAGATAAAATTCGGTGAAAAGAAGACAAACTCAGAAATTATTGAAAGTGTAATCAAGAGAGATGTGAATATAGTTAAAGATAAGACAAGATATTTTTTATTTGAAAAGACTAATCGTAATGCTTCTCTTTGCAAGACATTTATTCAATAGATGTGAAATTATTTAACAATATTTCCAGATTGGGAAAATATCTTGAACTGTTAAAGTTTTGATCCAAGAATCGCATGTAAGAGTTAATTTGGAATAAAGGTTAAATCTTAAGACATGATCCAAGCAGTAGAAATGAGAAAACTCATCTTTGCATTACTTTTTCTTTCTGCATTTGTTATTGCAGGTACATCACATGTTTATGCTGATACCATGCAAGGTAATTCCACGTACAACAACACGTCTATGAATGGAAACATGTCAGGAGGGGACAACATGAGTTCTACGAACAATGAAAAAATGGTGATGGTTACAGGAGGAAGTATTGATCTTTCCACAGCATCACCAGTTTTAGGGTCACCGAGTTCCCCTGTTACCATAATTGAATTTGGCGATTACCAATGTCCCAACTGTGATGCGTGGTTCAAACATGAAGAACCCACAGTTAAGACCAACTACATTGATACTAACAAAGCTAAACTATACTTTGTTGACTTTCCATACTTGGGTCCTGATTCAGCAATAGCAGCACAAGCAACGTATTGTGCAGGAGATCAGGGAAAATATTGGCAGTATCATGATTACCTTTACACAAATCAAGGCGGAATTCAGACAGGATGGGCCAGTACAAGCAACTTGAAATCATATGCCGCATCACTTGGTCTGGATACAACTCAATTCAATTCATGTCTTGATTCTGGCAAGTATGCAGACAGAGTTTCTCATAACAAGGACATAGGTTCATCAAAAAACATACAGGGAACTCCGACATTTTTCATAATCAGTCCAGCGGGATCAATGCAAGAGATAATTGGTGCACAGCCAGCATCCGCATTTTCCACAGTAATCGATCAAGTTAGCACTCAGCCAGTACCAGAGTTTGGTCCCATTGCAGCTTTGATACTTGTAATTTCCATTGTATCAATTATTGCAGTATCTGCAAAGACTAGACTGCGATTTATTGCAAAAGTGTAAAGATGGACTGTTGATTGTTGAAAGAAAAAATTGCCTTGGTGTCAGGCATTATTTTAATAGCAATAGGCGGTGCATTGTATTTCCTCATGCAACAGCCGTTTACTGACTGTCCCGCATTTATGGGACTTGGAGTAGGTGCCATACCTCAGAATATTTTGGATAAATGTCAAATACCAGGAGATTTACAAATTACAGGATCAGCACTTTTTGTTGCCGGTGCCGGTCTTGCAATCTACGGAGTAGTAACAAAATATTCAGTATGATGAATTTCTGTTGTTCGCAAATAAACTCGATCATATCATTGATGAACACATCATATTAGATGAAAACTAATCGAATGTCTGACTCATTAGGAGACTAACTTTTGCAAGCTGTAACAGATGTTATTTTTAGAATATCATCCAAAGCCTCTACTCGTGCAGTAATTATTTGTCCAATTTTTTATTCGGATTTAGGCCATCATGAACAATTCCTGTCTAGATATTTTTAGACATTTCAGGAGAATGTCTGCTAATCATTTTCGAAAGTCCTCTCATGTAATTCCTGGCAAAGGTGGTAGTGGGTTGTGATGAATACCATATGCATCCAAGTACTTGGCAATCATGGCAAGTTTTTGCAATTTCCCACTGTGGGGCATCCCATATCTCACCTATATTTTTCTCAAGTAAGTTGTATGTATTCTTTGGATCGTTGTATTTCCAGCAAGGTACCATAACAGTGCCATTTCCATTGACAAAGATGCTCTTCCAGACTCCACACTCATCGAAGATCCCTCTTCCATGATCCAATATTTGCTCAAAATATTGTGGAGGTAGCATAATCTGAGGATCTTTTTTTGATTTAATGTGTTCAATTACAGTCCTGCAGATGTCATTTATGGTATTTCTGTCCGGAAGTAATGAATAATTCACATCCGAGCGGTCTTCTACAAATGTAAGAGATACTGCATCCACTCCCATCTCGATTACTCTCTGAAAATATGATCCATCAAGAAATTCTTTCGTGTTAAACTTCGTAATTACCGAATTAAAAAAATGAGGAACTTGGTGCTCTGTTAACATTTCAAGATTCTGCATTACACGATGATATGTTTGAGATGTCACACCCCGAACCTTGCAATACGACTCCTCAAAAACAGAATCTATACTACATGTTATGAATTGTACGTATTTTTTTAATTCATTAATGTCAATAGTATGTAAGAGTGAACAATTTGTGATCAGAGTTATTGGCATTTTTAAGGCATGGAGGTAACGTATTAGTTCCATAAAATCAGGGCGGCTTGTAGGTTCACCACCTTCTACTATACACCAAATGCAATGTTCCGAAACTTTGTCAAATATCTGCTTCCACTGATCTGTCGTCAAGTCATTTTTGCTTGCAATCTTCATTTGGCCTTGTTTATCAGAATCCCCAAATGGACACATTGGGCAAAAGTAATTACAATAATGAGTCAGGCTAAATACGCCTATTATCGGTCTTCTTTTTCCCACTGCCCTGTTAATAGACCATTTACCAACCCTGTTAATTGTTCTAATTATATCTACAGGCATGAAATCTTGTGTTGTATTAAAATTATTAAAATTTTGTATTGTTTGTGCAGTTTTAATGCATACAATAAGTTACGATCTAGCGATATCATGAAAAACACAATCTGATTATCAAACATGATAATCAGAATTTCATTTTAAGTAATTTGTTTGAATCAAATGAACTAGGAAGGAGAAGGACTACCAAAGTTCCAGTTGGCAAATACGACCACAGACATCCGCCAACTCCTTCTGAAAACGGATTTTTGACATATTTGCAAATCTAGTTTATTGGTGACATGTTTTGAGACCTTTGATGGGTGTTGTAATATTAGTTGAAACTCCTGTTTTTGTATTGTAAGACTCGAGGATTATTCAATCAGCTTAGTTCATTCATTGAAATACCAAATACAAAAAATACCAGGATTTTTGTTAATTTAGTTTAGACTCAAAGGTCAACAGATTGACTAGTATTTTTTTCCAGCATACCAAAAACAGGTATTAAAAAGAAATACAATTTTTTCTTTCCATGCCAGACCCAAGCACCGTACTTGCTCTAAGACAGATCATTGCATTGTCAATGTTATCAGTAGCATCATATTTTGACATAAAGACACGCAAAATAGACGATAGAATCTGGTTGATTTTTGCAATTCCTGGAATTGTATTATATTTTCTAGTCCCACTGCCACCTTTTACTACCATTTTCTTTCTGGTCATAGGTGTAGTAATTGGGATAACGTGGTTTCTTACGCAAGCATTTGGTCAGGCAGACGGACTTGCCATAATTGCACTTGCAGTTGTATTTCCCATATTCAATGAGATGCCAGTTTCGGTACTAGTTGCACTGGCAACAACTGTATTGTTAGGATTATTTGGTACATTGTACAATATTGCATACAATCTTTCAGACATGTTACATGGTAATCTATTTCATGGAATCAATGAAAAATTACATCGCAAGATACTTGCATTTCTTATCATGCATAGAAAAAGAAGATATGAAAAGTTTGTCATACCATCACAAACAGGCGACAGGTTTTCATTTCATTTCAAACCAAACCCAGATGAAGATTTTGCAGGTGATTTTACAGGTTATGTATCATCAGCATTCCCGCTTGTACCATTTATGCTAGTTGTACTTGTTTTATTTCTTGTAATATTCTAGTCGGATACATCTTCTAGTACTACAACCTGAAGAGTCAGAAATTAGTTCCATTACAAGGCGGAATTTTCCGCCCTAAGATGGAACTAGGAGCCAGACATGTAGAAAAAATGGCTCGTTAGGTTTGTCGCTTTAAAAGTATACCACATATTGATTTTGTGTTTAAATCAAGAAATGGCTTTGGATTAGACTCTATTATAATTTTGATATCAACTATTGCCATCATTGCCATAATGATTGGGGTGGGCAAGGTCTTCATGACAACACTTGAGAATTCCTATGTTTCACTTACAACCAGCATGCCAAAGTTCAGCACGACAGGAGATTATCCAGATACAATACACGACAAGACAGATTCACTTCTCTCAGTTTACAACATGTTACGGTCTGGAATAATTTGGGCAATTGCAGCAGTCTTGATGGTAGCTGGAATTTTGTTCATGCTAGAACAGATAGAAGTTGTTCCTGCATCAACAGCATTTGGAATTATTTCAAAAGGCACATTATACTTTGTAATTTTATTTGGTTTTCCTCCAATTTGGGACCTGTATGCTGGTACAATCGAACTAGGATCAAAGGCAATAATGGATCCTGCAAATACAGGCCAGACCCCTGATGCTGTTGTCAAGGTATTTGGTACCATCAACGGAATGGGAATATCACAAGGCAAAGTACCACAGGTAGACAATTCGGTTCTAAATAATCTTGTACAATTATTCAACGGTTCAGATATTTTATCTACTTTCTCAGACCAGGGCAAAGCTTTGATACTTGGTGCAATTGGGTCGCTTCTTTCACTAATACTTTCATTTTTGACTTACATGTTTGCAGCAATAAGACAGGTACTAACAGCAGTATTGGTTGCAGGACTGCCTGTTATCTTGATACTCTCACTTGTACCATGGTTCCAGGGAATAACAAAAAGACTCTATGATACTTTGTTTGGCCTCTCACTTGTTCCAATATTTTCAGCACTTGTAATGGTAACAGGTGCAGCATACCTTGGTGGTATCACAACACATCCAGTAGAAGAACAATGGTTTGCGTCTGTTGCAGTGCTTACACTTTCAACATTCATTCCAACAATTTTGGTTCCACTGCTTGGTTCCTTGTTTAGTTCCATAACATCAATGACAACAACCGCTACAGGCTTTGGAGGCATGATGGGAATGATGGCAATTCAGGGCGGAAAAGGAATTGGAAGTGGTGCATATGGCGCTGCAATGTCAGCACAGCAGGGTGCAGCAGAATATGGTCAGTCAATATCAGGAATTGGCATGGTAAAGGCTGCAATGGGGGGAGGATTAGCAGGAGGATTTGGCGGTTTTGCACAAGGCTTGTCAAATGTTGGCTCTCATGCCCTAAGACGGGTAGGTGCAAAAGACTTGGCATATAACATGCGGGATGTGGGCTCTCAAATTGTAAAAAAATCCCAAGACGTGGCACACCAGTACGGCAATTCAGTGATACAGCCAGTTGTGGATAATGCCCTTGCCGAAAATTCAGCAGGAGTAATGACCAAGCTTGCAACCATTCCAGTTCCAGAAGAACAAAGAGAGGCACACATGCAAAATGGGACGACTATATTAAATCTGGCACATGATTCCATCGAGACTGGCAACTATACCAAAATACTGGACCATCAGTACTTCAAATCTGTTCCAGTCAGGGATACACAGAGCTTTGCAAAAGCAGTCTCTGCAACAATTGTAAATCAGGGATTTGAACCTCAAAAGCTTGCAAACATATCCTACAACCTGGAGAAGATGGGCGGCCTGACTAGTGATAATGTTAAGGACTTTATTCAAAACTTCAAGACGTACGATTCAGCATTTGCAATAGAATCCAAATCAAAGAATATCTAAATTGATTTTATGTTCAAGTAGAGTGATATCATATTCCATTAATAATAATCTCTGTACTTTCAGCAAACGAAAAACTTGAGAAAAAAGGATCAAATGTAGAATACTAATTTTCTAATTTTCTACTGTTCCAATATTTTCAGCATCTCACTGGCCTTCACTATTCTTACTTTCCTGAATTTTTTCAGCGTAAGCAGATCATTATATCCTGTAACTAGATAGCGGGCGTGTCCATCGTAGGCAGTTGCCAGAATTGGATTATCGTGCGAGTCTCTTACTAGATTAAGTTTTGATCTTACAGGAACCAGTTTTGATGCATGTGCTAGATTTTGCAAAAATCTTGTAACTTCTTGTTTGGTGACATATTTCTGAATTCTGGGCTCTCCTGTTACCTCGACAAATTCCTCCATGATTTTTCTTGAGAAGATCAGTTTATGATTTCTAGTTATGATGTCATTCAAGAGCGCCCTTGGTTTTCCATCCATTATCAGCGCAGACACCAGTATATTTGTGTCAAGGGCAATCCTCATAAAAAACCAGTCCGGATTATTTCTTCCTGTGCTTTTGGACTAGCTCGTTTATCTCTTCGTCAGACATCCTGCCATATTTAGCAGTCCTTGCATCGACCTTCTGATATATCGACCTTAGATCTTTGACTATGTCAGGAATATCCATCTTTTTCATTATGACAGCGTCCTTATAGCTATACACTATGAGTTTTGTCCTAGGCTTGAGTCCCAGCTTTACTCTCAAGGATTGCGGTATGACAACTTGTCCCTTTCCGCTCACTACCGTGATATCTTCTTCATCATAAGTTGTCACGTTCTTCATACCATATTCTTACTTTCTTACCATAAATAGTTGATGGTATCAATTCCAAGTAACCACATGCATCTATGAGGAAATCTCACATAGACAACAATATTTACCTGAAATTTGAGACTAGATTGAGACGTAGTTTGGTAAATGAAGAAATCCAAGACATCATTGAGCAATTACATGTGAATGATAGAACTGTTCACCTTGGAAATTCAGAGCCAGAAAAGCCTGTAAAGGCAACGAAAAATTAATCAATATTGGATACAAAACAATCCCTTCCCTGATTAAAGAATTGCAAAATTATAGAAAAGGAGGCACGGCATATTATCATGCTGAATATGTTGTAGAAGTCCTTGGTGAAATTGGAGATCCAAGATCACTAGAAGAACTTGTCAAGATGATGGATATAGATTTTGACATTGAAATTCATGAAAAAGCTGTTCTTGCAATGTCAAAATTAGGAGATGTTTCCACCTCATATTATCTAGACAAGGTAAACCAAACTAAATCTTCAGAGATCATATTTGATGCACTATGGATGTTTTTACATCTCAAAGAAAAAAATACCAAGGTATTGGAATTTGCAAAACAGATTCTTCAGGAGAACAAGGAGTATGATCTTAAGGTATCTGCTGTTGAAGTGATTGGACAACATGGTGGTCAAAAGGAAATTGCCACCATAGAACCTCTATTGGATGAACACGAAGATCTTGGAGGTGCTGCCAAGGATGCGCTCAGAAAAATTCTAAAGGACAATCCTGTCAAACTAAAGGAAATTCTTGTAAATCATAAAATACTTGGTGAGATGCGTTGTGAAGAAATTGGAAGAAAGTTAAATATAAAATTTGGGTCACTGGGTTATAGATACCAGACAAACGAAAAATTGCTAGGATCTGCCGCTGACGAACTAAATGAGGCTGTAAGAGAGTATTTCTCTGCAAGAACGATTGCAGAGGCTTTGCATGAAATTGAAAATTTTGGTACAGATGAGATAATACTTTCTGATGCGAATAGAGGAAAAATCTTGATGTTTGGCATTCGCTATTGGGAAAGGAAAGAGATCTCATAGAAAAATATGGCGATACCATTGCGCTTTATGATTATGGCATACGAGAAAATCTAAAAACCCAGGCTGATGAACGCAGGTCTTACACGGACCTGTATCCAGTACCTATCGAAATAAGAATAAAAATTAAGAATTGGCTATCCTCTCAAAACCTAGAAGCTAGCGATGTGGCTTTCAAATTATTCTACGAAGATTATGCAATAATTGCAAGAGGGCCAAGTAACAAGAGTTGTATTATCTGGTTCACCAAAACTGAAGGCAAGAGAAAATATGGTAATGTAAGGTTAAGGATACTGGGCGATGACTGGACTCAAAAGGAAATTACACAATTCAAAAATGAGTTCTGGAGTAGGTTTAATGAACTTAAGAATTTAAGTTAACACCTTGGCATATAGTATGACTCTTCAATGGTTTCTTTTTTTGATCTCGTCCACTACTTCTCTTGAGATCAAAGCAGCACGTTCGTAAAGTGACTGATTGTGTTTGATATAGTTCTTGGATCTGGATGCAAGTTGAACCTGCATCTCAAGTGTCCTAACAGAAAAATTATCAAAGTCATGAAAGACATCAGATATCATACCTGCTTCTTTGTCTGTTATAGTATCATATCTCCACTTTAAGAATCCAGCCAAGTCTGTAAAGTCTTTGTAAGTTAGATTCTCATGATCTATCAGTAACAAATACGGATCTACATCTGGAGTTCCAATTTTTGCGTTCTTGATGTACTCATTAAGATAAGATACTCTTTCGGGTTTTAGGAATTTTTCAATATCTTTCTTATTCTTCTGGAACCAGAGTACCTCTGAAAGTGAATGTGCATTCTGATCGAATTTGTCATTGTGGTTTTCAATATTTTTTATATCAGATATGAAATCAGGTGGAGTGTTTCTAGCATACTCTTGATTTACCTGAGAGATATCATGCTCGACCTGATTTGCAGTATTTACTTTAAACTCAACTGACTTGCGGCCGTCTGAAGTGCGAATCACTACAAGCAGCCTGTCTTTCTTCACTGCTTCAAAACTTGCCAGATATTCAAAATTGGTCTCAAACTTGACACCCTCTCCCCTCTTTTCAAACATGGTTCCATTGCTTAACAGATATAGCACACCTTTGCCTGTTTTTTGCATCTCGGCATCGTAAAACTTGATTATTTTAACGCCTGCAGGAAGGGAAATCATGGTAGAATCATTCTCCTTGGAATCAGATCTGTCTTGACGGTCATGGTATTATTCGCAATTATACATATCAGGTCATAATATTTAAAAATATTTATACATAGGGTATCATAAGTAGGTATAGGATAGATACACATGGTAAAGAAATATTTCCTGACGGTAACAGACGAGATGGGTACAAAGCTTGAAAAAGAGATGAGAAGACGCATGATAGAAACAGTTCCTGAAACTGTAAGAGCTATACTGTCAGAGTATCTCACTGATAAGAAATGATTGTATAATAAATAAACATCTGAGTAAGCACAGCTTGATATTTGAAAATAATTTACATGTTAAAATAATCAAGTATGCAATATTTGTCAGAAAGATAATGAAGATAAAAACTACAGGTAACTATACGGTGTAAAACAGTAGGTAGCCCAGTAATTTTAAAAAAAAGTCATCCAAGAAATTAAAGGATTGTTTTTAAGAGATTAGAGGATTGATTTTCAATTTTTTCTGCTTTTTAATTTTCTCTGTTTTGTATTATGATGAAAGTGACATCAATTGAAGGGATATCATTGAGTATGCATTTCCCGTACCTGAACATCGCACTGGAAGAGTTCAAGGAAGAGTTAGTAAGAAGTATACTAGATGAAATGTTAGAAGAGAACGGCAAAAAGATCAAGGAAATAGGTCTTGACCATATCAGAAGCGAAATCGAATATGATGTAACCGAAAGCATCAGAGTAGATCAAGAATGCATCAAACAAGTTCTGATAAAGACAAAATTACAATGAATTCAGATGTTAAAACTTTAGAAAATGACAATCTAAGAACTAGAGTTTCAGAGTCTGACAAAAACGAAATAAAAAAAGTCATTAGACTGTCTAAAAAAATTAAAACAAAAAAGAAGTCATCTATAAAAAAAATGATGGGCAAGAATCAAAGGACTAGCGAATTTTTGATGTAATTTATTCAATCAAATGATATCATAATGGTCTTTTTTGTCAAGATGACATCCGCTATTTCTCCTCCCCTGAGATTTAGCTGTTCTGCAATGTGTGCGGGGATTGTGATGCGGTATCTAAAGTAGGTTGTACCGTTGCAGGTTCTTGACCTCTGCTTTTGTACAATCATGGTATCACTTGTGCTCACTTTTCTCACGGATGAAAGCCCTGTAGTACGTTCAAGGCGATCACTGACGTGTTTTCAGAAAAATGCATGTGTATCTTTGCGTCCACATCAGTACAAGTCTGGCAAAAAAATACTATAGGTTCCCTGCAGACTAGACATCTAGTGCATGGAATCTGATCTGATCCGCATGACCTGCAAGAATCAAGTCTCAACTTATCAGACCCACTTTTCGTGCATCAGACGCTTCCAATACAATATAGTCATCATACTTGAAGTTCCTGCCTGACTTTTTGCCCTTTCCGGCTATGAATATTTTCTTGCCTGCAAGTGGTGCAAGATTTGGCATGGCAGTACGCAACACAGATTTTGCCAAAGTTAGAGTGCGCTCTTCACTTGCATACTCTTTTTGGCTTGTCTTTGTTTTTTCCCTGCCCATCTCTTCATAGGTCTCTTCCATGGTCTCTATCCCCTGGAGTATCCTGACATCTACGACATCAACATCTGACTTCATGTTGACTGTCTTTGTGATGTGCCTTATCTCGCCAAGACATTGTATTACGCCAACAAAGTCAAGACCTGGATTCCAGAATTTCAATGCAGGTCTTGGCTCGAACTGCGTTATCTTTTCCATGTCAAAATTGTACATGTCAGAAAAGAGGTGTTTGTTTTTAAGGTCTAGAGTTTATTTTTGCACTTGATTTTTTATTTGGAAAATCACAGAGTAGACCTTTTTCGGAATACTTTCCTTGCCAAGAAGTTTATACTGTCTGTTAAACCGAGGCCTTTTGTCTATTTGTTACACTTGCATGGAGATCCTGTATTAGATTTTCGGGGGTTTTGAAGATCTTTCCTTTGCTTTTTCGTGCTTTTTTAATGTCTGCAATCTCCTCATCAGAAAGTGGCGGCGAATCCATTTTAGTTTTGACAACATTTTTTTTCATCATGGTTTCTTGATTGAGATCTTCAACGAGTTCTTTGGCGCTTTGAAAAGTCTTGCCTTTGAGTTTTCCAGCCTTGTAGAGTCTTGCTACTTTTTCCTCTTCTGGACAGAGTTTGTCATCTCTTTTTTCTTTAACTTGTTTTCGTTTCTGTTGCGTTATTTTCGACAACTTTTTTTCTTATCGTTGGTTTCTAATCAAGATTGTGGATCTCATACAATCAGTCTATTTCACATTATATCCATTTGAAGAAATTGTCGTGGTCAGAAAAAATTCAGTAGATGCTATGCAGGCCAACTCTTGCAAAAATCAGTGCCTTTTCATTTTGATCAACTTTGTAGAGCATCCTGTATTGGCGACCAATTTCATATGAACGAAACCCTTTCCAACGACCTTTTTTTGATTCGCCGCATTTTGCAGGATCAAGGGCATTTTGAAGATAGTTTATGCCGTCATCGGCTCTTTTTTGTATTTCAGAGTGAAGATGTCTATAGTCTCTACTAAACGCATCTTCTAAAACAATGGTCCACAAAAAAATTACTCCTTATCAGATTGGTTGTGTAACCATTCTATTGCATCTTTTGCATTTTTGAATTTAGTGAATCTGCCCTTACCAGATTCGATTCTTTCTAGTGTTTCTATTTCACTAGGAGATAGATCATCATCAACTGCCTTGTGTTTCTTGACTTGGGTTTTTGACAATATCCTATATTCTTTTTTGGCTTTATTCAAGTTTACGGATGTTTTCTTAGGAGTCATGCTGTAATTTCCTCATTTTTCTGTTCATGTGTCTCAATGATCAAGGTGATTACCTTTTGGACCTTGGACAGTACCCTCATGCATATTCTTCCTACTGCTTCAGGAGATTTTTCTTCTGCATATGATGCGATATAGTTCCAGGAAAAAGTTG